>Ga0209780_1001421_pt1 | contig 15718 bp, 13 predicted proteins | sample WorMetexBAHAMAS2_FD_187384 | JGI IMG/M metagenome (GOLD analysis project Ga0209780, IMG submission 187384) | Marine gutless worms symbiont microbial communities from Max Planck institute for Marine Microbiology, Germany - Inanidrilus exumae... | ecosystem: Host-associated > Annelida > Digestive... | reverse complement strand
TTTTGGCGACAAACGGTTTTGGGAAAAAACATAGGTTTCGGCGGCGGTTTCGGTTACCGTAACAACACTATGCAACATAGACAGTGGCACATTTAAAAAACACTCAAAATGGTGCCACTATACGAGTACTGTTGCCTGTAACTTAGACAAATATTGACCACGTTCAAAATTCATCCATCGCGAGACTCCGCAGTAAATGTGTAGCAAGGTCATCATTAAAACTCAAACACTGCCTTCTGACATAAACTAGCACCCTTCTACTCAGTGGCCAGAGGGCCTGTTTTTTCTGCACCACCCCATATAATCACAACTTGAATTCCTCGTTCTGTTTGTCTCCGAGCAACAGCAAATTGCCTCTGTAAAAGACCCGCAAGTTTGAAAAGTGTTACTACGTAAATAAGTTAACCAGCTAAACTGGCAGTCAGAGCAATTATAGTTGTCAAGTGTCACCTTGCAACCAGTGCCTCCAACACCGGGCCTCTGTCATCGTGAAGCAAATGAATTTCATCCTGCAGTTAAACACATGCAAATAAAGGTCATATCAACACACTGCAATTTTATACATACATACAACTGCATCTCGCTGTCTGTCTCACTAACCGGCCCATGACCATCAGGAGGGTATAAGGATACCACACATCAAATTTTGTCCAGATCCACTCAAATCTGTGGCTGTGCATAAGGAACAAAAAAACAGACAGACAGACGGATTCGGTTTTATATATATAAAGCCAGTAGTGCTATGGTACGGAGACGGTGTAGGTAATACAGGTAAAGATAAATCTAGCATCTTCACAACAAAGAAACTGCAGAAAAGAGAACGGACTCACAAAGATCATGAGTCGGACAAGTTGTGTGTAGGTGCGTTCTCCGCCCTTGCGAGTGATGATGTCCCACTTCTCCGGTGTGCAGACGATCACCTGTGTCGCCATTATCTGCTCCTTGTTCAACTGGTGATCACCGGTTAACTCGTCCACCTGAATGCCGTACGAGCTCAGACGCTGAGTAACACAACACATACACTCACTGTAAACAGTACAACGTCAACTTATACACTAAACGTTTAACAGACTAGTAGTTCATTTGGCACAGTAACTTCAATCAGGACAGGTAAGCTGGCCAGAGTGCCACTGCCACTATGAACAGCACTGTTCCATCATCATCAGCCACCGCATACAACTCAGCCTAGCCATCCTTCCAGGAGCAATGAGTACTCCTGCTGCCCGACCAAGAGTATCAAAGCACTGAGGGACAAATGGCTTATTAATGGACATTCAAAAATGCTATTTTTACACTGTTCGTTCAGTGACTGGAAAAACGACTGGTAAAAAGCAACTCCACTACCTTAATTTCTGCTGTATCCATGATGCACTGGGCCATTATCATCTCTGCCTGTCACAACTAGAAAACATAAGCAGTCGTATCGATATGCAGACCCACGACAGCAATGGCCACAGGTAACACAACACAGTAACGGGATACCGGCCATGGTCACTAGCAACCGTGCGCCATGACAATTTTCGTAACAGTGTGACCTTGACCTTTTGATCTCTGACTCAATGCATGCTAAGCGACTGCTACAGAGTATACATGTACCAAAGTTTGGTGTTGAAAGCTCAAGCCGTTTTCCTGTTAGAGCGCAGACAAACAAACATACGCACAGACAGACGTGACTGAACGCCCTAACCACGCCGGCAGCGATGCCAGCATGGTAAGTAATTCATTAGTACAACATACACAGCATGACACACACTCATAGTCAATAAAAGATGAAAAGACTTACCTTGCGAAAGTTGCCGACCATTTCTTGTACAAGTGACCTCATCGGTGCAACATAGATGATCTTGAACTCCTCTGTGTTGATGGTTCCGTCCTGGTTGATGTGTTTGCCAATCTCACGCAGCATTGTCAGCAGTGCGACGTTGGTCTTACCAGCTCCCTGCACACACACACACACAATGGTCAATCACATGGACAACTCAGTACTCAGTAGAGCTCATATCTCCCCCACCAACCTTGACCTTCCAAAAGTTAATCACCTTGTCCCCTGTGGTCAAGGGTATGACTGACAAAGTTTGGTGACAACTAAACTTGAATTGGCACCAGGAGGTTATCTTTCACTAAAAACCAAAGTCTAAAACCAAACTTACCGCTTAAACCAAAGTTTAAGACCAAAGTTTGGTCTTAAGCCAAACTTAGTCTGAGCAATCCGGTCGACCAAACTGTCCTAATGTGTCTAGATAGGTAATTATGACTAATCTCTTAGAGTTAAGACTTTAGTCTAAAACCAAATCACTTCATCTTTCACTTAATCTCAACTCGGTCTAAAACCAGGTTTTAGCCGTTCAGATTAATCTACTACACATCTGTGCATCCTCCTTGGACTGAACATGGGCCACTTAAGTGAAGAAATAAACGCGTGCCACTGACTGAGCAATGAATGCCTGAACTGTGCAGCTGTGGCACACTGCATAAAATCGACAAATGGTACTGTATGAATATTCATAACAAAACTGTCTAGCCAGTTAATCATCATCATTGGCTGAGTCCATCTACTCAGGCCGCTAGACTCACAGCCTAATACTAAAGGAACACATGGATGGGTCCACAGTGGTACGAACATTCACATGTGCTAAACAGCAGAAGCCACTGAGCACCAATGATATAATAATAATAACAATAACAATAATAATAATAATAATAAGAGTAGCTCACAGTCGGTGCACAGAGCAGTAGGTTTTCATCAGTTTCAATAGCAGACTTGCAAAGTCGGCTCTGGATGCGATTCAGTGTCTTGAATCCTTCAAATGCTGCATGTGCATACTTCGGCAGCTTGTCAATTGACATCAGCGACTGCACACCAGCACTTTAAGTAACTAAGATGGCAGTAACCAGAACCAAATAACAATGTACAATCTCCACGGACACATGGTGGCGCCATCTAGAGAATATTACCAAAGCATAGTGGTGTGTACACAATTAATTAGCAGGCGTCCGTAAAAATAAATCATGCTTCAATACAAAGCACAAAGCTGAAAAATTCTAACAGATCACGACTGTTCTTTGCCGAAAATTGCAGCTGTAAAAACTGACATAAACACTTCAGTAAAATCTCTCTCCTTCAGACAGGGCCATACAGCATCAGCTGCAGGCTGACAGATGGCCAAGCAATGAGGTCAGATATACACAGTGATGTTGGTAAAAATGTGCACATCTTCAACAGTAAGTAATGTATCATGTAATATGCCTGGTATGTTCCTATATTATGCACTAATAGAAAATAAAATTAGCCCCATACGGGACTGATGGTCGACTCCTCACAACTGACATTTCTGCCAAATTCAAAGTCATGTGACACAAAAACTACGGCAAATATGAATAATCTGGCCCGATCAAATTTAGATATTGTGCCCCAGTTTAAGAATCCATGGTCAGTTGTCAACTCCCATTGTAAATAGCTGAGATAGCTGTTGAAAATGGCCGAATTTAAAACATCGTGACCTTGACCTTGGATCGGGTCATTCTGCATACCATGGTGCATCACTCATCAAACTCTACCTACAAGCCAAATTTCAATAAAACGTTTTGTGAATGGACAGACGCACGTACATACGCATGCACAGACAGACGGACATTTAAGACCGGCTTTATTAGGTCGACTCTGTTAAAGAATCAACTTAAAAACTGCACATAACTATGCAATAAACATAGCAATAAAAAGCAAATGGGAAACCTCATGTGAGTCAAACGGCTTTGCTTTCAGATGTGGTACATGTACTTCTTCGTAGCCTGAAACAGACAATATGCAAACCACTACATGACACTGTCAAGCAGCTGAGAACGCTAACAGTACTGTGCGAAATATCCATACAAAACTACATATCTTCTCCAATGCACTTTCATTACAATGCCGTACCAACACTAGCTGTTAAACTGTCATTTGGCAGAAGGCCTGCTGTGTACTGAACTGCCAAAACTCCTCATAAATGTCAACGGCCACTCGATGTAAGACAGTTTTCCAATCAAAGCAAGCTACATAATGTATCCTTGCAGCAGACACTGGAAAAAAAGAATTTTAACGTCACCTGTAACTACAGCAGCATGCATTTCGCAGTGGTACATAACCTGAATTTTTATTAAAATAAACAAGGAACATAAATAAATAAATAAATGAACATTTCAACACGGGAACACTACTACTAACGTTTAGGCCAAGTCAACCCGTGTTAGCCAGCAGCCTAGTTAGCATATTGCTGGTGCAAGGTTTGCTGCTCACACGCTGCAACTAGCGCGTTCTGATTGGCAGAAAACGTTAGTGTTCTCCTCAGCAGTGTGACTTTCGCCGTCTCCGTACCCTGCTAACAGAGAAACACACAAAAAATAACCAGATCAATGTATTTCTGATTTTCAAGAGTGAAACGGCTACAAATACCTTTCTTCTGTTTTCTGAAAGAGCCTTCAGGCAGCTGGCATTTCTTGTTGGCCATGAAGTGAGATCCTTGCGCAAACACAAGATCGTCAATGTCGATGACGTTCATTGATTCCAATGCCTACGTCAACAAAACAGCACAAAATATGCCAAGCCATGACAGCAAGAAATTTTGTCACAGTGATAAACACGAGATTACACTCATTTGTCAGCCATTTTCCAGTTTATCCGATTATCACCTCAAACTTTCGGGTAATTGATTTTTGACAAAGTACGCAATATTTTTGCTAGTTACCCAGTTTACAGAAGCATTTGTGAGTTTGCCTGTCTTTCCGCATGACATCGCGAAAATCAATGCACCAAACTTAACATAGAAATGTTCCATCGTGAGTCCCGAAAACCCATTTATATTGGGGTCAAGGCGACGAGTCACAAAAAACACTGCTGACATGGGTTCTTGAACTCTTGTGAGTGCTCGGTTCTTGCAGTTGAGTAAGTGAAGAGTTTATCAGTGTTAGCATGGGAACAAGATTCATGGCAAGAATGACTGTAAACTGCACACTTTGTCAGTATACGTTTTATAGAATGTACTCTGTTACAAATGTTACATTCTGTGGGTCTTCGAGACTGACGAGATAAGAAGGGATTAAACGAGTGTAAAACTATCGGCATTGCTAGCTGATAGTAACAAGTTGATACCCCGGCATCATCCGTGTCCATGGCATCGAGGTCCATCTCAACGCGTGACTTCCTCGCCGCCTGACGTCGTTCTCTCTCCTCATGTACAATGTCCTCCTTGTCGGTCTCCTGCAACTGATGCAGGATTTTCACCAGCTCGCTGTCCGACTCCATCTGCTTCATGATCTTCTGTTTGTCCGCGTCGCTCTGTGCTTGTGCCAGCAACGAGCAATACAGAACTGCACAGACACACACGTACCAGCAACATTCAGATCCAACACAATAGACGTCTGTACAGACCCAGTGTTTGACATACAGTGCCAGGCCGGGCTCAAAGCTTCCGACCACCCAAAACAGTTGATATGCTAATTCATACTATTAGTTTAAAGCAATAGGCATATAATAAACCACTATTCTCGTCATTTGTTCTAAATGATATCTCTGTTACCGTACTACAAATGCTGCAAGAAGTGGCATTCCCTCCCCATTACCAACCAATGAGCCCAGTGTGCGGGGAAATGTTTGGTAACTCCAGCAACAGCATCTGCAGCTGGTGACGGTGTGCTGAAACTGCAGTAAACTCACTCATCTGTCGATGTTGTCGTAGGACACGAATGAAGTCAAACTGGTTGAAACCGAGCAGCACTACAAGTTTGTTCTCAGCTTCGCGGTCGTCTGTCGCCTCCTTTAGACAAGGCATCATTACAGACATTTCAACATTCACAGACGATGAAACCGTGACACACTGGTAGGGCAGGCAATATTTGACATATTTCGTCCCACATCAGTGGTCTTAAACACACTGCCAGCTGATAGTTGAGATGTTGTGTGATGGGACACTGCAGTGTAACAACCGTGAGCAAGTTGTTCTCTTCCACTTGTCTCTACTGTGTCAGCAGTACCGTTGGGTACAAGCAAAAAGCTGGAAACATAGCGAAAGGTTATGCAGAAGGTGTGGTCTACCACCCACATCAGTGGTCTTAAACACACTGCCAGCTGAATACCAGGATAAGGAGATGAGCACCATGTCCTTACCTGTCAGAGCTGTCTGTAATAAAGTCATTCTCACCTGGGCTTTATCTACTCACCTTACCTTCACATATAACAAACATGGCAATTTCTACTATTGCACTTGTACTGTCAGTTTTCATTCAGCCAACCTATTTTTCTCATTAACCAAAATTATATTTGATTTCTACTACTGGTTTCCAAATTTTGATACTTTCATTAATTTCTTGGAGAGAAATCTTGAACAGGTAACGTGAGCAATGGAATACGACACACGTATACAGATTACAGAATACAGCAGAGATCCCGACTATGCACAATGCAGACACAGAGGCCAAGTAGGATTGTGGAACAGAGCAGAGCAGACCTTGAGTATGGCAAGCACTTCACCGGCTCTTGTCTGTGCTAACATCGGGTCATCGTAATGTCGGCTCAGTTTCCTCTGCAGCCAGAAGGCGTCGATGTCATGAGGTTGAAGACCTCGGTCAGACTTGCCGAGCGCATCTTCACCACCAGCCAACTGAACACACAGCAACGAAGTTTAAGAACAAAGTTTGGTCTTAAAAACCAAATAGGTCTGAGCAATCCAGTCTTAGACCAAGTATGTATTGTAGGGTTTAACGTCCCACTCTACATTTTGGAGACGATTTTACAAATCAGATAACCCAACCAACAGTGTAATAGCACTGAAGGATGACAGTCTTCCAGATCAAGGGCCAATCCCACAGGCCAAACCGTCCTAATGTATTTAGATAGGCAACTATCACTAATCTCTTAGAGTTAAGACTTTCATCTAAAACCAAATCATGTTATCTTTCGCTTAATCGAACTCGGTCTACAACCAGGTTTTAGCAGTTCAGATTAAGCTTTGGTTTTAGACTAAGGTTGTAGACTTTGCTTTTAGCGAAAGACAAAGTGACGCAGTCACTGAGCAATGACTGTCTAAACTGTGCAGCTGCAGCACACTGCATAAAATCGACAAACGGCACTGTATGGATATTCATAATAAAATTAGCCCCATATGGGGACTGATGATACTGTTTGCAACTGACGTTTGTGCCAACTTCAAAGTCACGTGATACGCTTTTTATACGCCAGGTGCTCTGCCTGTCTATCAACCAACAGTGTCAAAGCACTGAAGAAAAGCAATATTCCCGATGTCATTTGTAGCTAAATGCAGCAAAAATTGATAAAAACGGACTTCAACAATTTGCTACGTGTGTTAGTAAGTGCCAAAAAAGGCAACTTTCAACGCCGTTTTTAAACTATCCCTAGAGTTCATAAGCTTCATCTGACACAGTTGCAGATGGTCCTGTGGCCACAGTCAGGCCTGACATTAACAGCTGTGTGGGTGGGGCTTACTGTTGAGTGACAGGTTAAAGACGTTGGATTGCACTGTACTAAGAGATGCTAACAGCAAAAGTCTTAATGCTAATGACAAGGACTGAATTCTAGTGACAACTCAAGAAACAAGAAAAAGTATAGTTTATCAAATTCAAGATCTCAATAAAACTTTAGAGCAATGTCACAATGCCGCAAAAACAATTTTAACCAGCAATGCTGTTTGCATTTTTCATCCTTGAAACACAAACAACTCATAAATTCTCGGCTTTATTTTTATATTGATCTCCTACACAACTAACCATTTTTCACACATTTACCATGCAAGAAATTTTATTATTTTACAATTCACTTCTGGGCCATTTGTTCTTTTCTAGGGATTTGGACTAAGCAACATGAAACAGAAATCATTAACATGCAAAAAAAAGGTTGCAGGCAAAAGATATCAATGCCTTCAGTGCTTCCTTTGCTTTCATATATGCTAAAGATTATCAGCTTCACATGCAAGCCCATAACAATTATGTATTCAAATAGTGATTGACAGCCAATAGCAATAGCACGGTGAATGCAGGAGAAATGAAAACAGTGCATAACATCACAAAAACTAACAAGCAGCAGTATCTCACAGAACGTAGCAGAAGGCAATGAAATGGGAAGCCAATAGAGGCGTGGATGGAACAGGTAAATAATACATCAGTAAGTCAACACAAGTGCATGTGGAACAAACGGTACATTAGCTCGAAGAGTGGCTTCAACTTCCGCCTCCTGGCCTTCATCATCATCATCATCAGCATCATCTTCACCTCTTGCTTCCTCGCCGTACACATCCTCCTCATCCTTCACATTCAAACACCATCATCACAACAACAGCACTGTATCACTCGACACGAAACAGGTCATTTCAGAGACGTTCTTCTCTCGGCTCAAATCTAACACAAACTGGAAATGGCACTCTTTCACGTGGCAGTTATTTACTTGACGGCCATGGCTAAATGCTTCCCTACAGCGCATCGACACTGGTCACTGGTCAACAGAAATGGCTTCTGCTCTGACATAAAAGCGCCTCAAATTTATCCCCAAGCTTCTGTTTTGGTCAAAATGTGGATCAACTGTAAGCTAAAGATGGACTTCCATGCCCCAGCATCAACATGGATGCCTTCGTCACCTTGACGGCCTGCTGTGACCTTGACTTTGACCTCCAAAGCCTAACTAGGTCATGAGTAGGGCTAGTAGGTATTCCCTGTAGTTTCACCGAAACTGCTAAAGCCATACATGAGATATTGTCGGTCAGCATAAAAACCTAATGCCTTTGCTGACAATGTCGGCTGGTGAAGGTATTAAAAAGGACAGATGAACAACAACCGAAAGCACAGCAGTGGGATGACCCAACCAACAGTGCAATAGCACTGAAGGATGATAGTCTTCCAGGTCAAGGGCCAATCACACAGGCTCAGCAGACTAAAAGGTAAAGCAAAGGATGTAATCAAAAAAAATTTCTAAAATTCTTTGGGTTATTTCGCTGAATTCGTTAGTTTCTACATAGAGCACCAACTACACCGAACACACAAGAGGTGCACGGAAGACAGCTAAGCCAAGCAAGACGAACTGCTCATTATATAGGTGTGCATATGAAGTGCACAATTATGATGCACAACAACACAGAGCTGGTCAAATAATCTCCCCTCATACCCTCCAGACAATCACCATAGCTCAGATGTTGTCTGTTGAAGGGGAGGGGGTACGCAATAAAGAAAACAATCAGAACGTACTTCTTCTTCTGACTCTTCAAACTGAACATTAATCCCATACGTCTCGTCAATGTTATCATCTAGACACACAAAGTAATGCAATTTTTTGTAACTGATATCTGGCAAGCTTGACACAAACACACAATATAACCAACTGCACCAAATTACTACTGAAAAACTGAAACTGTGACTCTATACCAACAACAGAAATACACAGTCATGAATAAATAGATTAAATCCATATTTTAATTTAATAATTTAATCTGATATATTCAGACTTCTTCGTAAAAGTGTAATTGGAGTCAGCTTACATGCAAAAAGGCTGCCAAGTGAACTGAAATATGAAAGTGAGTGATGCATAGTGCTGTGACAATTGTGGCTTCTTAATGAATGATCGATTTCAATTGATTTTTTTCTTGGAGGGGGGGGGGGTAGAATCGCTGATTCGATTTTGATCTCAATGACCTGTCATGCTGAAGTCTTCAGGCAATGTGGTCAACGATCATTAGTGGTTACTTTTGAGGCCGGGCGACTGCTCCTAATCACACTGGTCACGTAATATCCAACGGACGGCGGTGTTGCATTGCATGTGCATTTGAGGTGGGAGCCTGAATGGAAGGTAATGAGCTAATGTAAGTTCATCACCCGCTTGGCCTGCTTTGACTATGTTGGAGTTTCGTCCTTCTTCCTCAACATCCAGGGTCGTTCATTACATGCACCATCATGCTCGACGGACAAACGGCAATAGCTAATTTTTGCCAGTTATGGCTCAAACAGAACAGAATATTCTTACAGATTTCTTTAGGTAACAATGGAATTTGAGAACGGCAATACAGCTCCGGAATAACAGCAACATAATGGCAATGGTAGAAACCAGCCATGAGACATGCATGGTCACTGCCAAACGACACCAGCAAACCATGAAAACAAAATGCCAGTAGTTTTCCAGTAGATATTTTAAGTACATATTTTAACTACACAATCTACACAATCAATGCGATTTTTCCTGTGGCTTCACGATATCACTGCGATGTCATGGAAAAAATCGCATTGACATCCATCGTTGCATCATATCAATCGCAACAAATGCCACAGCACCATGAAATTTACGGGAGACCTGGCAAAATTCCAGGATTTCCAGTAGAAAAAAAACAGATTTCCAGGATTTCCAGGCGTATTAGACACCCTGACCGGCGTTGGAAGTCTGAAGTAGCATTCTCACAGACGTGGTCAAACACGTGCAAATGTGGGGGATGGTTTCAAAAATTTAGCATTGCTAGATGTTTGGACATCTATCAATACTAGATTTTAGACCATCCCCCACGTTCGCACACTTTCGACTGCATCAACGTTTGGTTATGCAAAATCACCATTTCAATTTCAATTCCATTTTAAATAAAATCGCGATTTCGATCTTAAAAATTGTTACAGCATTAGTGATGCTATAAGCACAGAAAAAACAGGAAGATTCTTATTTCTAATGTAATTTGGAGCCACAAATAACGATTTAAGAAAATATAATAACCAAGCAACATATAAAGACAATAGTGACATAGGCACTGGAGAGCCAACGTGATGGGATCAACACTCGTTACCTCATGCGTCCAGCAGTGTAACAAGAGAGGCAGAGACCAAAGACTGATTGTGCTTGATTGTGGTCAGTGCTGTGACTTCCCTTCACTGCTTCAGCACAGCTGATTGGGTGACAGGAAAGACAGATGACCTGGAAAACAACTGATGGAAGCAGAAAACCCAGGTTCAGCTGCAAAAGGGCCGATTAAGTGGAGCAGGACACAAAAGTTAATAAATTAGCCCCATACAAGACTGGCGGTCGACTCCTACTTACTGCCAACTTCAAAGTCGCATGACAAAAACTAGGATAAAAATCAAAAATCCGGCCCCGATAACCTTTAGGTATTGTGCCGTAATTTAAGAATCCATGGTCATTTGCCGGCCCCCATTATAAATGGGGGAGGAGACAGCCTTTGAAAATGGCCGAATGTCTGACATTCAAGAGCTCGTGACCTTAACCTTGACCTTGGATCAAGTCATACTGCACACCGTCACGCATCAGTCATCGACCTCTACCTACAAACCGAATGTCACTGAATTCCAAGAAACCTTTTGTGGACGGACGGACGAGCAAGCGGACATTTGAGACCCACTTTATTAGGTAGACTCGGAGAAGTCGACCTAAAAACTACAGTGGAATATGTGATGAATAAACCGAAAACTAAATGGCACCTGTTTGCATTTTGTCGTCACTGCCCCAATCAGTGATCTTCTTGCCAAGATTGACAAGCAGAGCGTATCTCTCATCAGCAAGACCACCCAGTAGCACTTCCACCTCACGTCTCTTCTCGCGGTCCTTCGTACGATCATTCTTCAGCACAGCCAGCACCTCATCGGCCGCCCCACATAGCACGTCACGCGGCTACACAGACAACATACAGCTTCATGAAAACAACCAGCACAACTCAAAAATTTTAACAAGTCTTTACACTTCCTGAGTGCTTTCATTCAACATTATTTGCCACTAAGCTGCTGTTATTTTTTACCATTAAAATGCCGCAAACGAGTTGCAACATACTTATATGAACATCAGCATTGCAGGTGTAAGTGAGAAACAAAAAACGTTTAAAAACAACAGAACTTGAACCCACAAACATGTTAGATTATATTAGTACATTATTACAATGCATAAACTGCACAGAATTAAAATCAATAGCATACAATACAGCTAAAGCCAAAAAAGTTACGTTAGTCAATTGTACGATATATCATACCTGGTCACCAAGTGCAGCCTGAATAAAACTGAGAAGAACTTCGTAAGTCTGTCTTGTTTCCTGTGTCTTTGGTCGGTACAGAATTCCAACGACATCATCAATACCAGCTGACAGTAGTGTTGTACCCTTCGTTTTTCCCATTTCATATTTGGCCTCATCACGTTTACGACGCCTACAGAAAACGTGGTGGCATACGACAATAATATTTTCATGAAGTAGAATTAAACAAATAAAAAACATTCTTTGCAAAAATGACGACGGGAAATGGAAATTTGCGAGTACTGGGGTAACAACAATTACTCTAGAGTCGAGTTTTTGCATGAACTCAAGTACGCGTACTCCAGTTAGAGAAATATATTGTAATTTGTACGTTGTAAATTGCTCTATTTAGCCATAATGGAGTAGCTGCATTGTTTTTCTTGTTGTTAACATTTGCTTTTAATTTCCATGTCAACTTGTAATGAAACTGACTGAGTAAGCTCATTCTGACAGTGCAGTCAGCGGTGCCTACAGAAATCGACTTCAACTGTGAGGCCCAAATTAATCTAAGTCGACCTATAAGACCAAACTTTCAAGTCTACACATGACCTGCGTCATGATTCTTGTGCCATAACAAGTTAAGCACAGTACAAACTGCTCTTTACATCCAATATACAAACGTTTTGTGTCAATAACTTGGTTACATGCCTAGTAAATGACTAAAGTAGCACACATGAGCAATTTTCTGTCACTGAAATTAATCAAATTAAGTGCATAAACCAGCAACTAAATTACTAAATTATGGTATTAATTCAAGTAGTAGAATATTACCAGACTTTTCTGGAAATGACAAACACGAGTACTCTAGTATTTGGACACACAGCTCTGTCACAAATACACAAAAGGCTGTATCAAACAATATCAACACAGGAACATGGCTGCTCCTATAGCAAATGACACATACTGACTTTGCTTTCTTTTCGTCCATCATTGGTGGCTTGGTTCTCTGGGCTTTGTCACCCATTCGTGTGGCCATGAGCATTTTGCCCGTGAGTGGCAGCACTTCTCCTGTTGCTTCATCTCGTGGCCGTCGATCAATCAATGAACGATCAGCTTGAAGCACAAGATTAGAATTCTACAATATTGAAAACACAGCTCATTCGCATAGTTTTGCTGCCAGCCATCAAATTTTATTCAATGCACGCTAATGTGTACTGCAGCTCCATCTGCGCCATTGTTTCATCGTTTAAAATAGGGATGTTAAAATCGTTTTTTCTGATATTCGATTCTCGGAACCAAAAATTCAATTTTTTTACGATTAGCCTATCGTTTATCATCCGACGCGAGAAACTGGTTCAGACAAGCGTTAAGTACGGATGATGAGTCCGGCTGTGCGTCATCAACGCGCTGAGGTTTCGCTGATGGTCCCATCTGCTCCTCGGCCTCGCGATCCTCTCCAGCTGCATCTGCAGCAGCAGTGGTGCATTCCTCCAACAGCCACTGTTTGGCGCATACAAGCTTTGGCGTGCCGAACCCAGTCGCCAGGGGTATCGTGGATCTGTTGCGTCTGTTGCGAGTTGCGACGATGTACAGGCCATGTACAGGCGCTCATCAGTTGCAGAGAGACAAAGCAGACATCAAAAGGCATCCCACCGCAGACCATGCTACGTGACAGTCCAACTGATAAGCTGGGCAAACGCTTGCCGGTATCACCGACGTGTGCACTGAAAGCGACACACCGAGAGTTGAAATCTGACACTCATCGATGAAACTGGCTCTGTTTTCAGCAAGCATACATCAAAGCCTCCAATCGCGCGTTCACAGTTCAGACGCGCTATACACATACCGCATACCGGCACTGGTCGCCGGCCGTTCGCGGTGTCAATAAAGGGAATGATCGTGGGGAGACGGGGAGAGGGCAATTAGCGTCTGCTCTGTCTCGCCGCTACACACGTCACAGCTGCAGTCTGCATGACGAAACACGGTTAGAATACAGGCCTAATTTTGTTCTCACGATCTGTCAATGCGAGCCGTCTGCTTGCTTCACTCGCCGAGTCAGATTACTGCTGATTATTATCACACTTGGTATCGGCGGAGACCGTATTCGCCGACACGTCAGTGCAGTGAATGAATACTCACTGATATACGATATCAGTCTATCTCTATAAGTTAGTACAATTGCACAGTGCAGTATTGGAAATGATATTCGATTTCTGTATATCGAAAACAAGAACGATAAAAAATTTCGATAATCGGATTTTCGAAAATCGTTTAACAACCCTAGTTTAAAATAGGTGTTGACAAACATTCTGCCACAAACAACACTGACTGACTGATTAAGATTTTACGTCCCACCTGACACAAATTAGGTCATTCTTCTCGGGCAATCATTTGGCTTAGTACTGACAAACTAAATCTAACACACCAAAAGCAAACATGAATTCGTAACAAAATATACTACAACACAAAATAAACACAAAAACTAAAGCCAGGTTTGTGCGAATTGATTTGACTACCGACCTCATAGAAATGAGGACCAATTAGTCTAAAACTGTTATATACAGAATTATGCGCGACAGAGACTCAAAAGTGTGACTGTAGTCGAGATCCTAAGCCTAACCATACTGAAATGTAGGGAATCATGTTCCCCGGTCCCCTCCCTTCACTTCACTAAAAAGACAACTGCACCCACAGTAAACAGGTGAATGTGGCACAGATGTTGCAGTAAGCTCTGACAAAATTTTGTGGAAATTGTGTTTCATTCAGTCAGCGTAAACAGCACTTAGAGGAAACAGCGTAAGTAGCGGCATTAGTCAGCACTTAAGATTTCTTACTTGGAAATGGTTCGAGTCGGAACTCGTATTGGAGTTCCGAGTGACAGAACTCCAAAACAACAAGTTCCGAGTGTCCAAACTATTGACCATATCCCTCTTTTCTTATATTACCCCAAAATGAACAGTTTTCGACAGCTGAATGAACATCAATGACATTATTCGTCTACGTAACTATGAAAGTGCCTGAACAGTCGTTTGGCCCACCCCAGCATGGCCGCATACCCTTTGCAAAAAATTAAATTTTTACGTCAGCTCTTAATTTACGGTGTTTTACTTTTAACCGTAAATCTACGGTTATTATTCACTGTACGGTTACGGTTAGTTACAGTTTTACAGTTATTTAGTTGTTGCTTATTATAGAGATTAAGACAATTCTTCATTAGAGTTGAGTTGAGACAAATGGCGCCATCTGGTGTACATTCACGCACTGTCGGAACTCCAAAACGAGTTCCGGTTAGGGTTAGTTTTACTGTTACGGTTAGGTTTAAGGTTCAGTTCGGACACTCGGAACTCGTATTGGAGTTCCTACAATTGGCACTCGAACCGCAGCGTTCTTAGCATAGGAATACGGCCCTTAATTCTATCGGCGAGTGGTCGACAGCGCGGTTTTTACAACGGATGCACACCAATCCAAATATAACTTACAGCTTTATACTCGTATTGTAGCGATCTGGCAGCAGCATCTGCCATTGTAACTACTTTAATAACGCAAATCACAAAATTATCCCATAGAACACCCAATTATCGCTCAACGAACACTAAACGACCATAGACAATACTGTAAACCAAAATTCATAGAGTCTAATGGACCTTGATGGAAACCAAAACACAAACAGGAATGTCATTTTGTTAGCAAACGTCAACGTATTACGTTACGTTTGCTAATAGCCGTCGCAATTCCGTCTGTCGTCTGTC
>Ga0209780_1001420_pt1 | contig 15721 bp, 10 predicted proteins | sample WorMetexBAHAMAS2_FD_187384 | JGI IMG/M metagenome (GOLD analysis project Ga0209780, IMG submission 187384) | Marine gutless worms symbiont microbial communities from Max Planck institute for Marine Microbiology, Germany - Inanidrilus exumae... | ecosystem: Host-associated > Annelida > Digestive... | reverse complement strand
TATTACATGGGGATCTTCAAGATCTTCCCATCCTCCCACGAGAAGCGGCAATTGTTTTGAGTTGTCTGACCCATTGAAAAACGTTGTCAGTCTCTGATGTGGTGTATGCAACAGAAGCGGTCAGTTGATCACAATAGCATCATGCAGTGATGGGCATGATTCAGTTCTCAATAATGCACAACATGCGATGCGGCCGTTTGTCAAATTACGTTGACCACTTATTATTATTACTACCCTAGATATCACAGTAATAATTATATTATGCATAATTGTGATATAAATTATTGTTTGTATGAAACTAAAGGTAAGCTGATACGTTCAGCTGTCTATTAAGTATGTAAGTCATTTGCCGTCAGCTTCATCGTGACATTATGTCATCGTGACATAATGTCGTCGTGACATCATGTCGTCGTGACATTGTGTCGTTGTGTTTGTAATGTTAGTCGTGTATTGTTGTGTTTCTGTTGTCAGTTGTTTGTTTGTTTGTTTGTCATTTCATACTGAATCGAGCTATAAAAGTGACGCCTGTGTCACGTGACCATTTTACACTTGTGATCAATAATCACAAAGCGAACCGGAAGTTAAAATTCACAACTTTCAAAAATCGAAAATCGGCCATATCTCCGGAACAGTTCGACCGATTTTTACGAAATTTGGCAGGATGACGCACATTGGGCCTCCGAATTGGACCGGAAGTTAAATTTTCAACTTTTGAAAGTCGAAGATGGCGGACGGCAGCCATTTTGAAAAATGGAAAATCGGCCGTAGAACAATATCTATTAATGCGAAGGCATGTTCCTGTCAAAAGTGTCATACACCCTAACCCTAAACCGTCTCCATGGTGCTGTCATCACAGCAGTTTTCTCATTGGGCTACTGCAGTCAGTAACTCAGCCTGATGTGTGTTTATTATGTTGACACGGAACAAATCTTACATTCTCACTGGTCGCTTACTGTGCTTCTGATAAATTAACGTAGGCCTAATATTGGTAATTTTAATAGTTCAAGTTTGCAAACTGACAATTAAACAACCTTGTAGGCTACCACGCGACCGTTTCTCTAGTAAATCAGTGTCTTGTTGTGGCAGAAATATTTGCCATGCGCACTAAGATTTAGTAATAGTGTTCATACTAATTAACTCAAAATATAGTGAGCCAAATTTTCAAAAACTCATTTACCAATAATTTGAATTTAAGAACATAGAACACTCACTAAGAGGTATTCTGCGGCCAGCTTTGTTCCTGGCTGGGTTGATAGGCCAACCCAATCATCTTATTCCACAGAGTGTGACTGTAGTCTTGTCTGTTTGCGATTATTATTTCATACTGGACATCTGCTCAATGCAAGCGCCTGTTGTTCTATTGGTTTTGTATACGTTACGGCGCCGATAATTAACGTGGAGTTTTAAACGCAATGATTATCGACTTATTTCAAGTGCTTCTTTGTTCTCTGTCAGTTCCAAGACTAACTATTCACAGTTTTCACACGACTGTGCTGTAGCAAAATGTGCAAAATGAAAATTTTGAAAAGGTAGAATTAATTGATGGTGAAATTATACTTGGTTTCACTAGCTACCATGATAACATGACTGCTGAACTACAGAGCAGTTTGTATAATGAACTACGACAGATACAAAATATTTTGAAGTAGGCTACTAACGATGAACTGTGTAGTTCAAAAGAGGAAATGCGGATGCTGCGATTATATGTGTTGTAATACAAGTCACCGGGTACAGATGAGCTCATCATGGTTCTTTGATATTGTCTCGCGGGTCAGACGAGGATCTGTATTGTCTCCATTTCTGTTCATCATATTCTCCGACTTTATCACGCAGAAAGCCATGGAACAACCAGCACTTGACATTGGGTTGAAGAATGATAATCGACTGACAGACGTCGACTTTGCGGACGATATTGCACTTGTTCCAGAGAACGACCATTAAGAAATGACCACAAACCTAGCAGTGCACAGTGCAAAGTTCGACCTGCATATCAGCAAGAGAAGACGAAGGTCATCAGGACTAACCAAATGGCAGACCCAGAGCCGATCAACACAGGGCTGGCAGGCAGAGTTAGAATGTGTAGATCAAAAGCTGACGAGATGGCCAGCTTAATCTAGCGCACGGCCAAAAAACAAGGAAAAATTAACAAAAGCCAAGTAGCTTAGAAGAAACAGTCCAGACAATAGTCCGTGGAGGCAGTCCTGGAGGAAGAAGTGAAACTACGGGGGTAGGATTTGTGAAAGAGGTACGTTTTAAGCCGGGTGTGAAAGAGAGAGTTATATAGATGTACAGAGTGGTGACAGAGCTACAGCCAGAGATAACGTACACAAAATTGGGTGAAATTTTGTCACGTGATTTTTTCAGATATGCAAGCGGACAGACGGAGAGACAGACAGACAGACACGCACTGATCGCAATACTTTGAAGCTGTATTAGTGATGGTGGGAGTGTTGTTAGTGTGGTGGGCATGGCTAACTAGCCGGCAGCGATGTAGTTATGACAGCTGGCATGGACGATAGCGTCTTGTATGTAAACATCGCTGTCATGCCGCATCTCCAGCTCTACGTATTAAGTAGACGTGTCGTTCAGTGCCGTGGACTGTGTGAAATGACGCACGTGATTGGCTGTCGACGTAGAGCTGTGAGTCGCCGCGACACACCCACATGTTAGTGATGGGACGTCGAATGAATAATGTTCCTTTCATTCCTGTCCTCGTTCTGCCTATAAGTTCCCAGTCTCGCTACATAGGCCTACGTACCATCGTACGTTGGTTTAGAGACTCTGTACGTTTCTACTCTGATATGTCGTCGACGTGTTCATCAGCCGAGCTTTGCTCTTGTCCTGGCTACGACGACGTAGCAACGTAACGTAGTGATGGAAACTAGGCATGTATAGTGGTCGATATTCAGGCGCGTGTGTGCGTGTGTGTTGGCGGAATGTTGGCACGTGACGGACATGTCCTGTCACTCGCTACTCTGATTGATATAGCCTAGTCCACTCAACGCCAACTTCACTGCCCCAGGCCGGCGCTGGCTCGTTGTCATGCACTCTGAAGTGTGTGCGATTGCTCCAATTGCAGAATTTTATCCGTGCGAAAAATTACTACTTGTAAGAGCGGCGCAGCAAGTGACCGTGACGAAGTATATAGCAAACAAGTCTGTAATCACAAACACGCATAGGCCTATTACAGTAGGGCTCAATTGAGAGCAGATCAGCAAGAATCTGTGTGAAAGTCGTTTAGGCCAACATCCGCGTGCAGCATTCGAACGCTGATGTTTAGTTAGTAAATAAGCTATAATTGGTTTTGTGTTGCTGCTGTTGTTGTTGTAGGCTATTCAATCGAGTGCTGTCAGCTTGTTGTTCGTCGTATGATTGTATGTGAATGTGTCGTCATGTAACATCGCCTTATAGAGCGAATCGACAGAATCAGAGACGAGACGAATGTTACGTCGAGTTCGCCAGGCCCAGGTGGCAGCACCGGGGGCGAGTCTACCGTCTCCTACTACATCTTGTTCTTCTTCTTGTTGTTATTATTATTACTAGACTTTACTTACGCAAAGAAATTTAAGAACCCGTACCGTACGTTGTTGATGGCAATTACTCAATTAGCCCTTCTCGATCGTAACATTGTAGGCTAGTTGAATTGATGTATCGCAGTTCTACACTACCACAGTGTAATTATGCTTTTAAGCATTCATTTGTCAATTGGTGCCTTTTACATTGTAACTTTCTTTCTTTCTTTCTTTCTTTCGTTTGTGTAGTTTTGTGTTACTGTCGTTGCATTGTATCAGTTTCATTGCATTATTTTCGTGCATGTTTGTTGCATGATGTTTAATGAAGTATCAGTATCGTGCGGGCCATAGCAAGTAGCGCAATTCTCCACAGGTCTACTGTCGTTTTGAAGCCACCATGTAGGCGGCTCAGCTGTCGTCATGCGAGCAACTTCACACGCCGTCAACACTGTCAGCTAGTCAAATTTGCTGGCCGACTGCGTCATCCGTCACCAGAGGGCGTTGTCTGTCGAGTTGACTGTCACGAAAATATAACTTAGACCATCAACAGCATTTGACTGCCATTTTAAGTTAACGCTGTGACTGGCAGCCAATCAGACACGGGATTCCCGAGTGACGTCATCGTCGGCTGACGTGTGTGTGTCGCGTATCGTTTCACGCCATCTCGTCGACAGTTTGTACTCACAGGTACGCTGCTGCAGTATAATATACTCTACGCTGTTCGATGCGTCATTGCAAATGCAAAACTGTTCAAAGAATTTCGAAAAAGGTCGCATCTCGGGGGGCGGATTTTACCGGGGGACAATGTAATGTTTACACGGCACGATGGCGTCGTGAACTCTGGACGCGCCGCTGTCTAAGACAAGGAGGAAAAGGAGGAAGGGATGATGGTTAGCAAGGAAGAGTTGATGTGAGCTAGGCCTAGAGCTAGGGACTGTGTGTGTGCAGGGAAACATGGGTGCACCTTGTGCGTGTGTTCTTGTCGGTGAGACGTGAATGAAATGCAATGTTATCCAACTAGCAGCGGGCATTGTAGTTGCCTGCAGCCATGTTCGTCTGCTCGGCGTCGATGTGATCTGAGTCTGGATCAACATGCACGTCTCCAGGCCCGTCGTCAAAGGGGGCACCGGGGTACCGTGCCCCCGCCAAACGGGTTTTGTGCCCCCCGCCACAGTTTCTCCAAATTATGAAAAATGGCATCCGATCGGACGTTTGTGGGATGGGGCAGGAGGGGGGAGAAATTAAATAAAATGAGACAATTTACAAACGGGAAGAAAGATTATAAGGTGCCCCTTAAAAAGTCATGGTGCCCCCATGTACTAACAACCTGGCGACGAACCTGCACGTCTGTCGCATCTGCGCGTGCTGCTACTACCGACTGTGTCATACTCAGACGTCTCCAGCGGTCGTTGGACTCCAACTCGTTGGCTATACACTTATCTACGCCGTTGTAAATTCACGGATTGATTACTGCAACACACTGCCAACACTGTTCTTGCTGGTGCACCAAGGACAGTAACGGACAAGTTACAGCGTGTGTTGAACGCTGCTGCGCGTGTCGTCACCAGAACTTGGAAGTTCGACCGCGGCCTGGGTCAGATACTGCATGACGAACTTCACTGCTTAAAACGTACCTGTTCGCTCGATACTAGTGCACTCAGCGCGTTAGAGGTTCTTGACGATAACCGCGCTCTATAAATTTACTTACTTACTTACTGTTGTGTATTTACAATGTGTGACGTCACGTCGGCAGCAGTCGGTCGGTGTGACTGAGATGTCGCAGGACCGTGTCGAGACAGTCAGTGACATGTCTCACAGCTTGACTCAAGAGCTAGAGCGACGCAGTGAAGATTGGCGACGAGGCGTCCAGTGCATGCAGCGCGACTTCTTCAAGGTTTGACTACTGCAACTACCTCCTTACTTGCTCAAGTATTTGCTTGCTTATACTTTTCTTTTATCTTAAATTCCTCACGTTGACACGTTGATGATGTCGTTAAAAACACCGAAAGCCGTGTAGTCTTTCACACTGGGATTAAAAGTCACTTGTTCTATAGGCCTAAACCTTTTCTAAAACTGGACAGAAACAGTCAGTCCATGCATGCACTGCTGGATTTTCTCACGAATTGTGCAATTGGATTGCTGAAGGGGACTTGGACCGGATTTCATGTGATCACCGTTGGCTGACATTGAGAGGAAGGCATCAGTTATGTAAAAAAACTCGTAGCCTATTACTTGGCCATAGAATGTTTCTTTCGTCACAACTGCAAGACGAAGAAAACCAAAGAGTCACCGAGTCACGTACTTGTTTAAATCGGTCAGCTGTTTGTGTGTTTGGATGAAAATTCTTATTTTGTTACTCGATGGGGGCACTGCCCCAGACCCCACTGCACTTTTAGTGCATTTTGCCCATCTCCTTCAAAAATTTATGTGCAAGCGCCTAAGAAGAGGTCGTGACAAATTGTGCGTTACTTTTGAAATGAAACCTAGCGCTAAAAACATTTCCGCCCCAACTTCTACCATAGAGCCGACCACACATTGACCCTGTATCCCTCGATAGGCCTATCTAGTGATGGGATGGCACTGTTGGATTGTATTGTAAGCCTTAATATTATGCAAAGGTGGATCCGAATATCTTTTAAAAAATCATTGTGATATCACAAATGACTATTAATATTTTACCATTTACTTTTTTTGCAGGTGGTGGTGATTAATTGGGTGTTGTGATGCGTCTGTCTACACAGGACAACATCGACGAACCACTCGCTGGCGATAGTGCTGCGCGGACCGCAGAGACTGTTAGTGATGGGCCGATGTATCAGTTTCTTCCAAACGGTTCGCGAGTGTTTCGAGTACGTGTGAACGTACGTGACTTGTCACCGGAGGAGCTCAGTGTGAGCACGAACGACGGTCAGTTAGTGGTCACTGCGAGACAGGCACTCAGTAGTGGACATGGTCAGCGGCAGCGTCACGTGACCAAGACGTTCCAGTTGCCTGACGACGTGGACACTGACAGGTCCGTACTCACTCCGCCTCGCACAAATCCAACCGGCTTTTCCACTAATTTGTCAACTTGTTTTTGTGTTTATTCAATATATGACGATTTTAAAATTCCATGAATAATCGCGAATTATGAAGACTTTAAAATTTACGGATTTTACGAAGTTCGAAGCTTTCCTGAATTTAGTTATGAATTTTTGAAGTTGGAGTTTAAATAGTGGTTATGCATGTATGTTGACAGGCTTGTGTCGCGTCTAGGGAATGACGGCGTACTAACAGTCGAGGCACCTGCCAATCCGCCCAACTACCAGGCTGTCATCAAGTCACGTGACTCAGCGACGACTCCGCCCACTTGTCAGTCACACACAGCTTACGCCACGGATCACAGTACAATGTCACGTGACACTGACCACGCCCACGTCCTACCGGAATCACAGATTATCACCACCGGTCAGTGTAATTATTCTCCCCGCGAAAGCGTGGATGTATGTTTTTACCGGCGTTGGTTTGTGTGTCTGTCTGTGTGTCTGTCTGTGACCATGATAACTAAAAAGATTGTGGACAGATTTGTACCAAATTTTATGGGAAGGTTCCTAGGGGGAAAGGGAAGACCAAGTTCGTGTTTCGTTACGATCGGTAGAGGCATGTGGAAGTAACGGTCAAAGAACTCCGTAAACCGGCGATTGTTTACATTTTTCGTATTGCTGTGTGCAATAGTCTAACAACAGTAGGTGTGGCAAGTGTTGCCAAGTGTTGTCGACAAAACTCCCCAAATTTCGCTTTCGCGGGGAGTTGTACTATCTTATTGTTATCCATTCAGCCGAAATATCTGTCACATGAAGCAGGCAGTACTGTTTTTGTTTTAATGATTATGTATTCTTCGTCCAGTTCAAGTGCAAACAGTGCACACATTCTGCCTCTGTTCTTTTATTGCTGATTTGTCGTTTACGACAGGCCATTCTGCCATGTTTAGGTTACTCAATCTGCAATGAAACATATTATTTTCAAATTCAGTTCTTGGCTCAGTTTTCACCAACTACGTCTTACTATGGGATAGGATAGTATTTAATAGTTATGATCTCTAAAACAGCACGAAAAAGACAAACAATTTCCTGGCAATGTTACGGACCTATCTATAGCATAGGCGCCGAAACGGGGGACAGGGGGGACATGTCCCCCCAATAATGTGGTTGGGGGGACGCAGTAGGGAATGTCCCCCCAATATTTTGTCACGTTACACTTGTACAGACTACAGACCTACTTCATATGGGACATGTTTAAAACCACCAATGACTACTTTGGGACCACGAAACTATGTAATTTACTTTAGCGTAGACCTTTAGGGCCAGTTTCTCCACCGCAAATTAATCTTCCATTAACCTTAATGGGAGATTAACTGCTATTTAATTAATGGGAGTTAATGTCCCATTAATGTTAATCGGCGATTAATTTGCGGTAGAAAAACCGGCCCTTAGACTATTATAGGCTTATAGAGTTTACCGCACCGTAACATTGTAGCCGTGTAACTGTATATTTAACTCTATTCTAGTGTTCTGAAAGAGTAATTTTTGCACACGTGTAGGACTCGTGTTTGAATGTATAATTACATATTTCGTTTCTGCTGTTCTGTGGCGGACAACAGTTACAGTTTGACGGAATTGTCTGAATAACATGCTAGAGTAGGCTTTTGTGATTTGCACTTTTTTGCAGTTACTACAATGCATTGCCATGCTGCTATTGACGAATCACTGAAGTGTTGCTGACGCTTTATAATACGCACGATGTATAGTCAATATTTGTTCCTTTAGCTTGTCTCTCTTTGTATATCTATAGCAGATCGAACGTATGTACAGTTGGTAAAAAATTTCCACCACAAAATTTATGGCATTCAGCACAAAATCAATGAACTAGTTTTATAACTAAAATATAGCACTAGTTTGCACGCAAATGTACGATTTTGAACATATGATATATTTCACAGATTTTTCCGGGGGTAATACCCCCGGACCCCATTACGGGAGGGAGCGACCCCCTCCTGTACTCACCCCCAGCACTGCCGTCGGCCGTGCGCGGGGCACCGCTCGTCCCCCCCCCAATGTTTAGCATAAATCGGCGCCCCTGATCTATAGTCTACAGACACGCCAGTTTGGCGCGGTTTCTGTCAGCGACTGCACGGAACAAGTTTACAGTGTGCGAACTGTGCTGTTAACTTGTTGTTCACTCACTCACTCACTCAGGCCGTCGATCGACCGTCAACGCTGTCAGCTGCGTTGACGGTCGCTCGGCTAGCGCTATACAACTTTGCGTGCCTGTTCATATCATCACATGCCACATAGCAGCTCAGCTCAGCTCAGCCAGTGATGACACCGTTCTGCTGAGTGGCGTCGTGTTTGCTTTGATGTCGTTATTATAGTCGTCCGATGAATTCTCAGCGCGACCACGTCACGTCACCTCTTCGATCGTCAGTCGAGTCGCATGTAATGTAGCCTAGTTAGTCTGTTCTAGGCTGCGTAAATAACAGGACGCCGTACGTTGATCACTGACCGTCTGTCTGCAGGCCACAGCCACATGTCCGTCACATCAACTGTCGATCACCACTGTCCTGTCCTGCTGCGGCTGTTGTTGCTCGTCTTCCTCAGAGCATCTCACTTATTAGCTATTAATTAGCTGCCTGTCTGTGACATGACGTCGGCGTCCCTTTCATTCGTTCACTGCAATCTGACCTTGTAGCCTGTAGCCGGCCACACGTGTCTGTAGCACCTGTCTGTCTGTGTGTGTGTCTGTGGCAGACGGCGGCGTCGACGTGCTGCGAGTTATCGTCAAACTTTCTCGTCCTGACTTTCTACCAAACCACATCCAAGTCGTCAACTACGACAGCAAACTGCGCATCGTCGCACGACAGGAAATGACGTCATCGTCGGGAGTGACGTCACGGCGCGAGTTCACGCGAGAGTTGGACGTGACGAGACCGGTGTACCGTGCGACACTGCATGCCGTGCTACAGTGCGGCGAGGTCGCGCGACTGTGGATCGCCGCGGCGACCATGACGTCATCATCATGGCGGACGACGGATGCTGATGAGGTTGCTGAAGCCGTGTGCAGCGTACTGCCGACTGATGCTGAGCCAATCAGCGTTGACCTGAGATGAAAGACCAATCAGATCTATGTAGCCAGGCTATAGGCTTGGTGACGCACTGACTGTCAACTGCAGTGTCACGGACAGCTTGCTGACATACGGACGGTATATGTCTAGTTTGGCCGACCGACTTCGTAGAGCACACGCCTACTCCCATCACACAGGTGACAGGGGCGGTTCTGTGGAAGGCCCCCCGCCCCCAGCCAGATGTGTACATGATATTTCTGTTAACTATAAATGTCCTGCATTAACCAATGACAATAATAACTGGAGTGTTAAAGCCAATGATGTTTACCTATTTGGAAACACGAACAAACACTTTTTGTACGTGCCCCCACCATCTGAATGTGCGGCCCCAAAAGGAAATGCTAGAACCGCCCATGCCATGACACACAGTGTACAATTAATAAAAAAACATTAGACGGTTAACAAAAACTCTAATATTATATAGGCCTACGCGTTAATAGACATACTATAGGCAACTTTTGCAGCGCCGCCTAGCGGCAGCATTAGCGCCGCAGTCGTAGTCATGGTGACGACAGTTTCATAAGTCAATAAGCCAACAATTTGCGCCAGTTACGGAACTACCAGCTGGAGTCGCCTCGGTTCCACCAAAAGTCGTTTATGTTGGCAAACACATGCAGCCAAGCCCGTCGCTCCATTTGCGGTCAAAAACTGTGTTTGCGCTTGTGTATCAGTGGCACACCAAGGATTTCATTTTTGGGATATGAATTTTAATCAACAGAGAAAAGGTTATTAACCCTAGGGAGATGCATGTAAAAAGTGTCAGTCTAAAACTGCACATTAACGTGTAGTGTATATTAGTAGCATATTCCCCATCAATCAAAAAGTGTAGAAGCAAACATAAACCGGCTGGTCAAACACACTCACTTCCAGAATAAGCGCATTATTAGTAGGTCTATGTCTAGGGTTAACCCTAACTATAGACATTATTAATAGGTTTAGGGTTATGGTTAACCCTAATCAGCTGGACATTCATGACACTCACAGAATAACTGCATTATCATTACGTCTAATATGTTCATGTGAACACCATTCGCCTAATGTCACAGACTACAAGCAGTGCACACCAACTCTATCACTTATAAAATGTTATTATTATTATTTATTTCATAATTATCTGTCACAACGGTTCAATAAGTTGATATTCAGTGTAGTAGGGTGTTGAATTTTCGAGAATACTCGGCAATGACTGTGAACGGAAAGTAAACAAAGGCTCGGTGTCAGACCAGTTTTATCTATGCTATAATTATTGGTTGTCGAGAATTTAAACTCGATGTTCACTTCACGACGTTTGCTAAAATCGCGACTGACTAACTTACACAGTTGTGCTCTTTCAGTAAGGAGGGCTTGTGTCCATGGGGATATTGTCTGCGGTCCACCAGGGGGGCTTCTGTCAGGGGGACTTTGTCCGGGGAGAGAATGTCCAGACACCCAAGTTACTAGTTTAAAGACAGGAGGCGGCAAAGAGATCACAACGTAATACAACGGACACGCTGATGTCGACATAAAGCTTTTATTCATATGTAATAACGTAACGTAACGCAGTCAGGACTCAAACTGATAGGATAATAACGCACAATAAACAGCTCATTTCGGCACAAATGACACATGCGATACAACATGACATCAGCCACGGTGTTTGCATGTAGGCCTACAGTTCGTAGTAGTAGTAGAATGACGTGAACTACAGGATGCCGCAAAAAAACTCCTGGCCATTGTCTGCTGTTAGTGAAATGTGGTTCTGATTCATAAGACTGCAGCGTGGAGATGCGCTAAAAGTGTGACAACATCTTTAACGATAATAACTATTACAAATTCACTGTTGGTCACAGAATGTTAAAAACAGGTCAGCAAGGTATTTACTGACAGCAGTGCAGATTTAGTCTCAGTGGACAACGGCGCAGTTTCTGCGCCAGCCTGTATCCACAGCCTCGGCAACAGCACAGACAGACGAAAATAACATTCAGTCACTTCGCAGTAGACGATTTTCACAGTTAGGAAGCTACAGGATACAGCAGGTCGATTATGTTTACTCTCTCAATGCCCAAGTTGTCACATAATTTCCCAACACAAAATTAGCAGTCGATTGACTAAGGTTTTACGGTTTAACCGACAAAAAATGGGTCATTTCAGAGACGTTCTTCCAGCCAATCTCTTGGCTTAGTACTGAAAAACGAAAACAAACACAATGAAAGCAAACATGCCTCCGTAACATAATATGCTATAACACAAAATATACGCAAGAAAACTATACCTCCGTTTGGTCGCCTCTTATGACCTCCGGCCTGGCAATGGAATGGGCCTATACTTAGAAGTAAACAAGTAAAGAAGTAAGTAAGTAAGGAAGTAAGGAAGGGTTGAGAAAGTAAGTAAACTATTTATATAGCACCAGAATCAATCAACAAATGAATAAGGGCGCAATACTGCCACGGAGGCAGCGCCTATACCCCGGGGCAAATTTATAAGTCAGTATTCCAAACAAACCAACAAGCATTGCCAAAAAACAAACTGAGCTTGATGAACATGACAAAGCGTAACATCAATATACAGGTATACGTGAACTAATGAGACTTTGATCTTCTTCATGAAAATCGTTTCATTTTATCTTTATTTTGTCATTTTATACACCATAATTATGGTGTGCTGACAAATGCACTGCGTTTATTGACCCAGCGTGTAGTTCCCTGCAAAGTGTAAAGACACTGTTTCAATGGCGCGTTTCATTGGCAGACGGTCACGCACGCCATTTTACGTGAAAATACAAGTTGAGGAGGATTGATCGATGAACAGACGAGCTTAACATAGAACGTCGCTTGCTTGTCCTGACTGCGGCCGTGAATTCGTTCTGTTGTGACCGACATGATGAAACATGTTTGACACAGCAAAGGACGCAGGCAGCGACAAATAAGTTAATAGCTCCAGCTATGTACAGCAGCGTTACTTACTAATTATACAATCGCTATTGTACAACGCACCGACTGCACACTTGGCGTATTTAACAGCACAAGATGCCATAACACCCTAGCTCCCCTGAAAAGTTCTCGGAAATAGTTGACTTGACTGACATCAGTCGAAGGTGGTCTGGCCGGCCGTCACATCTGACAGTACGGACCTTTTAACCGCAGGTACTACAACACACCAGCAGCCGCAGCCGTTACCATGACGACGACATCATCTTCAACAGCAGCATTTTTAACAATAACATTCACAACTAGAAAACATAGGCAGTCGTATCGACATGCAGACCCAAGCCGGCCGTAGCAGCACGCGTCACTAGCAACCGTGACGGTTTTCGTAACCGTGTGACCTTGACCTTTGACCTTTTGACCTATGGGTCAATGCATGCCGAGCGACTGCTATAGCGTATTGTGTACAAAGTTTGGCGTTGATAGCTCAAGCCGTTTTCCAGACAAACAGACAGACAGACGCGACTGAACGCCCTACCCACGCCGGCGGCTATGCAGCCGGCGTGACAAGCACACCTGGTCTGTCTGTGGAGACTGAGGTACCTGGATGAACAAGTGTCTCACACTTCAACACACCAAGCACACCTGGTCTGTCTGTGGAGACTGAGGTACCTGGATGAACAAGTGTCTCACACTTCAACACACCACGCACACCTGGTCTGTCTGTGGAGACTGAGGTACCTGGATGAACAAGTGTCTCACACTTCAACACACCAAGCACACCTGGTCTGTCTGTGGAGACTGAGCTACCTGGATGAGGTGTGACGTGTGGTGAGGTAGCCTACCTGGATGACGAGCGATGGGCCTCCGCTGACAATCTCATGAGGTATCTGACTGAGAGGACAGTTCTCTATGCTCATGATCTGCAAACTGGAACAGAGAGCCAGCTCGAGTGGCAAGTTGTGTAGATTGGCATTGTCGTTAACGTACAGAGACTCCAGCGACTCCAACGTCCCTACAACGACACACGTAGACAAGTCAGCTCTGTGATAATATTTTATTAACAGACACACACACTCCAAGTCAACAGACACGACTCAACTGGGACAGCTGAATCAAACGGCGGCATCTCATCTCCTTCAATGACAGAGTCTCAACTTCTCAATACAGGCCACACTCACAACACAACACAACAGTCATCTCTGCTATGCTCAGTAATAATAATAATAATAATAATAAATTAGCACCATACGGGACTGGCGGTCGACTACTACTTACTGCCAACTTCAAAGTCACGTGACAAACTATGACAAAATCAAAAATCCGGCCCCGACAAGTTCTAGGTATTGCCCCCTAATTTAAGAATCCGTGGTCATTTGCCAGCCACCGTTATAAATGGGTGAGGAGATAGCATTTGAAAATGGCCGAATTTCCAACTTTGAAGGGCTCGTAACCTTGACCTTGGATCGGGTCATACTGCATACCGTCATGCATCACTTGTCGACCTCTACCTACATACCGAATTTTATTGAAATCAAAGAAACGTTTTGTGGACGGACGGACGGACATTTGAGACCCACTTTATTAGGTTGAATCAGAGGCGACTGTGGATGCAGTCAAGAGGTTCCTTCATCAAATGAACGACTATGCCAAGCCATCTCCAACGACACTCACACTAATACTACATTGTTACCATCATTAATTACTGCCATTATTATTATTATTATTATTATTATTCTGAACTAACCGACTTCCTTTGGCAGGAAGCTGATGTTATTTTCGCCGACGCTGAGGTAGGTCAGGTTTGACAACAACCTGCAACACACAACAACTGCTGCTTGTGCTGGTACATGTAACGTATGGTTAGGGTTAGACTGTAAAGTAACATAGGGTTAGGGACTAGCACTGTATGTATGTATGTATGTATGTGTATAGTCCCTTGTTTTACACTCCACTTACAACAGCAAACCTTTGCAGATAACTGACGTAGTCATCTCAACGGCAAGTCCATGGATCGTAGGTTGTTATCGTTTCTGCAATAGGTATACGTTATCATGTCGCCCTAGCGTGTCAAATTTCGACCTGTGTTTCTTGTAAAATTCTATGCACGGAAGTGGACAGGACAGTCCACTGGTTGTGAGAAATTGTGTCCTTGTCTCTCAACACTAATGTACATGCTGTAAAGTTTCATCTGTATAAAATTACTCTAATACAACCAAAATAACATACTATACATGGTTCAGTATCGCTGAGGCAGTTGACAACACAGACTGTGTATGATCTAGTATTGGTGCTCAATGCAAAGAGACTACTAACTAATATATGCTAAATTTTATAAGAGATTAGGATATGGAAAGGTTTCATATAGGTAGATAAAAACGACGCCAGTATTCTATAAACAAGCAACTATTAGTCTATTAGTCATGCATTGGGAGACACGTTTTAAACCAAAACTCGGCTTAAACTAATTAATATGCAAAAGATAAGTGACAGCGTAGTCTCCTTTTAAACTGAGTTTAAAAAATAAAGTTAAAACCTAACTTCAGTTTTAAACTTGGGTTTTAGACCGAGTTTAAAGCTGAAGCTGTTTTTAAACTGAAGTTAATGTGCAAATCCAGTTTTAAACCAAAGTCACATCGTGCACCTGTGCATGAACTCTAATCTTTAACTTTGGTTTTAAACTGAAGCTATTTTACTTTTGCACTATCAGCAGTCAGGGCTGTCATGTTCGTGTTTATGATAACAATGACAGATGGTTGAACTAATCACTGACTGTGACGTGTCGTATTTATCCACATCTGTACTTCAGTTTATTTGGTGCAATGTTTACAAACGAGCAAAAAGACTTATCAGATACTCAGTTTTAAAAAATTTGGTTTAAACTTATGGTTTAAAACTGGGTTTTAAACTCTGTTTAAAACCGAAGTTAATGGGAAGTCAATGTGAACTTTAGTTAAAAAACAGACTTTGGATACTGTTTAAATATTGGTTTAAAAACCTAGTTTTAAAATAGGATTTTAAACCAAAATTTAAACGAATGCGACATTTGCTTAAATTTTAGTTTTAAACTAGACTGTTAAAAACTAAAGTTTAAGCAAACGTCAGTCTTTGTACCTCAGCAAAGCTACATCACAGACAGCTAACAC
>Ga0209780_1001419_pt1 | contig 15730 bp, 12 predicted proteins | sample WorMetexBAHAMAS2_FD_187384 | JGI IMG/M metagenome (GOLD analysis project Ga0209780, IMG submission 187384) | Marine gutless worms symbiont microbial communities from Max Planck institute for Marine Microbiology, Germany - Inanidrilus exumae... | ecosystem: Host-associated > Annelida > Digestive... | reverse complement strand
ACAAACACATAAACAACCGCCAAATCAAAGTACAAATTATGCCTAGCGGTCCGCAAAGACCTCAAAAACAATGATATGCTATCCGGCCACAAAAGAAATTGTTCGCAAAAGAAAATGTTGGCTTAGTAAGTAAATCTTTATTTTGAGCCGGCTTTCATTTGCCATTACTCAGCCCACTCCACTATCTTGTCTAAATCAACCTGCATTTGAATATTATCAAATATTGTGTGTTTATTGTTTTTTATGTGATCTCTATGTTCCATTTCTATTGTACTGTTATGTATGTTAATGTGCGTTTGTCGCATCCTAATAAAGATTACTTACTTACTTACTTAAAGCGTGTCCACTTTACTAGCTGATAGAACTGACCGATTTTCACATTTATTTCGCTGACAGACTCTGTAGAACGGTAAATTAGCAGTAATGTGGCCGTTATATATCCCGTCATATTTTACACACTTTGCTGCATTGCCTTATGCAATGTCAAACAAGAGTATTGAAGAGGCCAGCGAGTGCTGAGATAGGCTGTAGTACTAGCCTACTGACTGGTAAAACAAAGTCAACAAAGCTATCGTAGATACCAGACTTCGCCCGCGGTGTACAATCTCACCCCAATTCGCGGCCGATAATAGACTCGTCCAACGCTAGCAATCAAGAGTCACGCTCGTCGTGTGCCGCTGCATTGACTTGACCAGTCCAGTTCGCAGGGGTGTCGCCATGTCCAACAAAGTTGGGTTGACAATACGGGTTGGGGTGTGGGCAAGGGTGTCCCCTCCCAAGTCGGGGATAGGGTCTGGGGTATGTGGTGCCCTCTTCAGAGAAAAAGTGGAATTCTTCTTTCAAAATGGCGTCTTTTGGCGCATTTTGAGCGAGCTGATGTGGAGATTGCCTTGATTAACAGCCTACAGTTCTGGTGTTTACAAGTGTAGGCTATCACAGCCAATCAACAGACGAGCACTCTGGAATGGATAGACAGTCTAAGCAGTACGCTACATCAATCTCAGGAACACCCTCTGGTAAAAGTGGGGTGGACATGTCCACCCCAGTCCACCCAGTGGCGACGCCCCTGCCAGTTCGCAATTAGTTACTGTATGGGTAATTAGGCATGTCGGGCACGTTTTCTCCCAAAAGTGCCCCTTCCTTCGCGATCGTCACCGCTAACACACTTTTCCTGTACATTGTACAATGCATTGTAAATAAGGAAAAAACCCGCAAAATTGCCCTGTTCCCTTGGGATTTCGTCACCCTGCTGAAAAAGAACCGATGGAGCCACGACTATAGGCAACATGCACAAAAATTTGGTAAAGATCGCGCGTGCGGTTCCGGAGATATTTTTGCGGACAGACAAACAGACAGACACAGAGACATGCTCATCACACTACCTCGCAATCGGAAATGTGATAATATTTCGGGCACGGTGACAGATAAAGACATACACTGTGGGGCATAAAAACAAAACACACCAAACAAATGTCACCTGAACTGAGTACCAGCTTCGTACTATCTGCTGAAACTTGAAAGTCACTAATACAATTGTAACGTAGGCTATATTCGTTTCTTCAGGCATTTCAGATGATGAAGGTCCTCGTGGATTATTCTACCCACTGTTCTACGACTCGCTCCAGTTTCTCTTTCGATCTGACGAGTTGTTCGGTGAGTTTGCAGGGCATTCTCCTGGCTGAGTACAAGATCTTGTACTGTATTAGGGCCTAATGTCGCAAGCCAGGCAGTGGATGACCACGTTCAGTGCGTACTCCAGAGAACATTAATACCGCACAAGATCTTGTACTCAGCCAGGAGAATGCCCTGCAATCTCACCGAACAGCTCGTCAGATCGAAAGAAGCAGCAGATGTTGCCAGATATTCGGCGTATGTCAAGGGACGTCTTCATATTCCAGCAGGACAGTGCACCTGCACACCGTGCACGGGACACCATCGAGCTGCTACGACATGAAACCCCAGACTTTATTGGACCAGATGTCTGGCCAGCGAATTCATCAGACCTCAATCCAGTTGACTATATGATATGGGGGCTGATACAAGAACGCGTCTATCAGACAGTGATTCGGGACATCGATGATCTCAAGCAGCGCCTTGCCTCTGTCTGGGGTTAGCTGAAGCAAAGCGTCGTTGATAAAGCCATTGAACAGTGGCGGTCAAGGCTGAGAGCTTGCATTCACGCAAAGGGACAACACTTTGAACTGCTGCTAAATTGAACATTGCATTTTCTTGTCTAACATTAAGATTCCGCATTCTTTGTTCAGTGACAACTGCTCGTTGCATTCAGGAATATAGCCTACGTTACAGTTGTATTAGTGACTTTGAAGTTTAAGCAGATAGTACGAAGCTGGTACTCGGTTCAGGTGACATTTGTTTGCACTGATTTATGAAAAATTTATTTAAGAAGCAATCTGCCAAATTTGTTCGAAATCCGTCGAGTTTTACGAAAGTCATAGCGAAACACATTTTGGTGTGTTTTTTATGCCCCACAGTGTACATGCAATGGCCGACTAATAAGAAATTGTATGTGGCCTATCGAATATGGCACCATTGCCGGTGACCTTGAATGACATTGGGGTCACTTGTACTGTTTGAAAACTTTATAAATCCCTAACCTCAGTAAATTTACTATGTATTATCTACTATATCTTTACAGATAAATCGGAAGTCGCTTATACTTTCAATTGCATTTTCGAACACGAAGGATTTCTAAAGGTCACAAGCAATCACATACACTGTAAATATGGTAATATCTCGGAAACGGTGCAAGATGAAGTCGTTGTTATTACAGACCACTAATAGGAAGTGATAAATGGCCTATCGAATAACGGAAAATCCGGTAACCTTGATTAACCTTCAAGGTCATTCACCTACTGCATGCCTTTTCAAATATGACCTGTGAGGCATTTGAAAATATTTCAACTAATAATGCGTCGCTGAACATCTTGTTACATTTTAATGCTGCTTTTAGAACCGGGTAAATCTACATGTAGGTACTTCAAACTTGATGTACAAATTGACCGTGGCGTTTTGTAGCCAAGAATGATAAATTATCTCCAAAATAGGTGTGTTCAGGTCACATGATTTCTTTAGATTGTCCAAAATAAGTGATAATATCTCGGAAACAGTAGGAGATAGATACATATAATTAAAATGGAAGAGGAAGATTAATAAGAAATCATATGCATAAAATATTGCGGTAGGCCCATTCGTTGAATAGGCCTATAGCAGTAGACGTTATCCTTCAATTCTGGCCAGAAAGAAGTTCATTAATACAGCTGACTCCTATTATGTCAATTATAGACGATTCGGTGTCCACCAGACTGGACCAGTCTCTCAGCTCTCCTCCGAATAAATTACTCGAGCATAGTCACAGTTGCTTGACAGTCGACGTCGAAACGTCACGTTAGGCTACTTGCTATCATGGCAACGAACGGGAACAACTCGGATGAAGAAAGAGGTTGGTCTGTCTGGTAGCGTGGCTTCGCTTAATGATGTGATTTTTCTAAAGTATTCGTTAAAATTTTAATCGATTAACGTTCTGTGAGTCACTTTTAGCACGTTTAGTCTACCAAATAACAGAACGTGACGAAAAAATAATTAAAAACTAGATGCGTGGCAAAGCCCACCGTGAGCCCGCCAGGCGCAAACGCGCCGCTGTTGTGTAAACAGCACTGAAAGTGGAGACGCGGTAACAGAGTGTCCTTTTCTGCCCCTCATTTCATTCGGGCGTATTTTCGGGGAATCGGCATATCAGGTTTTATTGTGGCTAAATGAACATCATGTGGGAAATTTAAAAAAATGTCTGTTAACGGACGTCCAAATCAGCCCACGTAATAAAGGTGGAGTATGCCGATTCGCGCCAAAAATCGATTGCCTAGCAACGTCCTTGAGCGATCGCGAAAAAAGATTGCTTAATCATGCCCACCCAATCACCCATATATGTACATATCTTGAAAATTTGGTGAAGATCGGTCCAGTACATTCTGAGATAACTGATCTCCAAGAGTACCGTTAAAAATATGAAAGAAAGTAATATCAGCAAAAGATAAGCCCTTCGTCGCGCGAGCATGCCGGGCGGGCTACCAAAAGCCGATTGAAGACGAATGAATATTAAATACTCCGCGAAGACAATTCTGACAGAAAATTAATATCAAATAAACTTATATATTGTACTCAGTTTAATATCAGATAAGTGCTTAAATTTTGTATTAAAAATGATACACAGTTAGAAATAATACAATCGATTGATTAACGATTAAAAGTTCTTAAAATCTATACTCACCTTTAAAAATAGGCCTAATGACATCCACTTCTAACGCACTATTATTGCCATAGTTTATTAGGCTATTACAGTGAATGACCTCTTACGGAAAATGAAAATATTTAATGCAGTTTATCCGAAGAAAAGAAGCTCGGCTGTCGCAGAAGAACCGCGCGATGCTCTATGACACGTCATTCAAAATCTTGTCAACTGCTGCACAACAGTACGAAAAAAAATCGCGTTTGAAAATTTTTGCGATAGGTGAATGTCTTGAAGGTCACTCAAGGCATGGTTATAAGATAAAAAGTCTTTTTATCTTATAACCATGCTCAAGGTCAGCGGAAATGGCGCTATTCATTAGGCCATGTATTACTTCGTCTTACTGCTCTGTAGTAGCAATGCGTCACTATCTTAGTTCACCTGTTCCGAAGATAGGAAGAACGATGCCAAATTTAGGGATGTGGCGCGGTAGGATATTTCACAATGTCATCATTGGATAGATAGGCTACGACTTCTTCTTCAACATCCATGTCTCTATCTTATACCGTTTCAGAGATATGGCGCTTATTGGTCGAGAGAGTCCTACCCCACATGACATCGTGTTTGTCTACACTGTTGGCAGTGATTCCATTGGATTTTCATCCTTATCGTTAGTGTAAGAAAAGTAGATTATGTAGGATACCATGCGGCGTTGATTGCGTGATGATGCAATACCCGCATGTGACAGACAGACGGATAGACGGACAGACACCGGGCAACGGCGTACATCGTTTACACCGAAAGCTTTGAAAAGTCACACACGCTACAACCTTTATATACTTATGTTTTTCTATATTTACCATTAGGGACTTTGCCCATTGCTCTTTGCAGGCTAAACACACGTAAAACCACGGCATATGTTTGTTCAGACAAAAAATCACATTTTATAATATTTAACATGTAAAAGATGAACATTAGAAAAAGGAAATTAAATTACGGATGGAAATTACACTCTTCATCTGTATGTACTAGTATAAGAGCGTTCAGCAACACGTACTGTAAAATCACTTGCTGGGACACGAAGTCACCCTTTCTTCCACTGACTTTCACTTAAACGTCAAACAGCGCTGTCCAGGGGCGTCAAGTCGTCACGTCTAACAAGTGGTCAAAGAGTTTTGACAAAAGACCGCATCGCAGGTCGGCCACCTGGCGGATTCTTCGCGGCGTAAAAAATGTAGCGTGACACGGGCCAGGAGGCGTATTGAACGATCCCTTTTGCAGCGAAGACTGCAGCATAGACTGCCAATGCTTTTTAAGGAGCCGGACAAACCACCAAAACTGCCGCTTCCTCTTCGGGGATCTTGACCCCATCCTCATCTAATACATGCTTCATTGAATCCACCTGAGTCAGCCCCTAAACGGCATCTCGATCGGTTCAGCTGTTTATGCAGCAATCACGAACGTGACCAGCACACAGACACACCGACCGACCACGCTACTCCGTCTGTAGCAATAGGCCGCATTCGCTGCGATGCGGCCTAAAAGTGGGGTGGAGTGGCACTAGGCAGACTCGAGTAGGCGGATGGGAGTGGGAAGTGTGTGAGAGGTATCTCCGCTACATATTCGGGTGAAGTATGGGACAGGAAAGTTGGAAAGTTGTAGGCAATTCCACCAATTCGAGGGACGGCCACTCTGAAATATTGGTGTAAGTCAGCGGCAAGCTTCATGTGAGACCGAGACACCGGTCAACTCATGGGATTTTCATCAATCGCGGAATGCTTGTGGCAAAATTGGAGGAAGTGATGCCTCGGCGATGTCACAATGATGCAAATACCTGCATCATAGCTCTGTATCTACATGTAACATTCGTCGGATTTCATTCGTTTCCCTGTTATCTAATGATTCTAATCTTTGTTTTCTACACATGTCAAAATTTCCTTTATATCATGAATGAGGGACTATATGGGCACCACTTATCGTGCACTGATTCCGTGGCCTTCGATACCGATGGAAATTGAAAATAGATTTCTTCATGTCGAATCGTATGCGCCTTATTATGTAAATAATTGTCTGCACCGATCGCCGTCGTTCGAACAGCATTAATCATACCTGTAGGCCGTCAGCTGTCCAACGGGATTATTAACATGTGAACTGATACGTGACAGAAGCGTGCGATATGATAATTTTGCGACGTCACGCGATGTTGTATAAATCGCTTTGTCATGCGGCCTGTACAGCAGGAGGCCACATTAGGCCTACGCATTACCTCCCTCTGTCCTTCATCCCGTCTGTCTATTTGTCCTTGCGCCCAAGTTACGCGTGTTTTATCTTTATAATAACATAGCAATAGGGTATAGCAGACTTCGCCCCCGGTGCCGCCATCTGACGTACTTGACGAAACAACGTCCTCTTTGATTCTGCCCTATTGGTCCCATTGTATGAAAACAAAACTTCATCCTCAAAACCGGAAGTACATATAACGTATTGCACTATCGTCGGAAGAAGACCGAACCACGACGATAATTAACACGTACAGAAAATTTCGTAAAGTCTGGACATGTGGTTCTTACCGCGCGACGCTATACTAGCGCGGTATATGCTGTCGTCGTGTGTCAGTCCGTCCGTCTGTCACACGCCGGTGTTGTATCAAAACGGCCAAATGTAGAATCACTCAAACGACGCCATACGATAGCGCAAGACTGTAGTTTTCTGACTTCAAAAATCTAATTACAATATAGTCACCCAACGGGGGTGCCAAATAGAGATGGGGTAAGTTAGAAGCGGTGATTTTCGACCAAAATATCACTATATCTCAGAAACCGTGCAAGATAGGGATACAGTTACTACGGAAGGCTAATAGGAACTCGCAAAGATATGCTCTATCGATTGCTGCTATTTCCAGTGACCTTGAATGACCCTAAACCACCCCACTTTCGACATTTGTGTCCCCTTTCATAACTTTGTAGTGAGTGGAGTTCGAGACTTCAAATTTTGTGGGTAGGTTGACGGTACCAAGTGCTAGCCCACGGATGGGTGGTGGTCAGGTCAGGTGAGCCATTTCAATTGTGTTGGACACCAACCATATCCATGGAACGGCTGATTATCTCAGGCGCTGTCAACTTAGTTCGCCGGTGAGTGTCACAAGTAGCTCAGCTGTCGCTGACGAACGCGGCAAACGACAAAATTTTTAAACAGTCACGTAAGCATAACCACGCCCATTTAAAGGGTGATATGTTGTCCTCTTGGTAGCATTAGATATAGCATACTGTGTAAAAAATTTGGCGATTCTAACTTTATTCCTGAGGTATGTTTAGGGCCTTGAAATTTAATGTGGATCATGTGACATGACCACGTTCCTTTCAGGAACAGTTTGTCGTGCGTAGGCTCACCAGGCTGAGACCTGCTATGATCAATCTTCGTACCATTATTCGTTTTCATTATTTATCGTTTCTGGGCCGTGCGCTAGATTAAGCTGGCCATCTCGTCAGCTTTTGAGCGCACGTAAATCTACTGTATCGTATCGTATCGTATCGTACCAAATTTGAAGTGTCTACTATTACCTGCAACAAATATATAAAGGACAACGCAAAAATCTTTGATCCACCCTTTGGGGGACTTAGAAGTAACGCACAGGGTTCATCTATGGCTCGATGGAAAGCGCATTGTCCACTTCTTATTAGCGATAATTGAACATGTTGCTAGCTCTCACGACTGAGGCACTATTAAGCAAAATATGTCGAAATCGGCGTTTTTTGAAGGGGTGGGTCACTTTGAGCGCAAATTTTAGGTAGATGGGGACGTCGCCCGCAGTCCCTCTATGAGACCGTTAGATAGAGGAATGACGTGGCTACAACTTCGCTTCTGGAAGGTTTCACATAAAGAAACTTTGCAGCAGACTTCTTTTGACAGAAGTTGAATTTTACTGGCAAAAAACAGCAAAATAGCGCTTTGTGCCACCCTTGGGGGACGTAGGGGTAACGTACACGGTTCATCTGTGGCTCGCGGAAAGCGCGTGTTCGACTTCCTATTAGTGCAAATGGAACATTTTTGCTAGCTCACTCTATGAGCGAATATTGGTCGAAATCGTTGTGTTCAAAAGGGGGGGGGGTCATTTGAGCGCAAATTTGAGGGAGAATGGGGCGTCACCCACCGACTGTTGGTGTCAAAAAACTATAGTCCCTGGGCTATCATGTGTCGTTGTTTACGTGATCCTACATGAAGGCCCCACGAAGCGCTGAAACGAAACTGAAATATAGCAATGCCGATGAACAGTGCGCCCGTTTTGTTTCAGTTTTATTTCAGCTTTATTTCACGTGTAAGCGCCGCATAACTCTCATGCCCCGTACAACACAGCACGCATTTGCTAACATGGCGCGTCGCGCGGTCCCTCTGCGGTAGCTTAGTCTCTTGTCACTTTCATACCGCAAAGCTCTCAGAAATTCTCAAGCAATTACGGCATTAGCACGCAATACTGTAATGATATACTGTTGTTTGCGTGTGCAGCCCTTCGCCATGGAGACATTGAAATGTCAGCGGCTACAAAGGTAGGGTTTTTGTTTCGATGTTACAGGAGCTCAGTAGGCTAGTAGGTCAGTAGGTCAACAAAATGTGACACGTCTCGTCTTTGGCTGAATTTCGGATGCAAATAAACGAAATCGAACTACACTGTGCATTAGCTTATATAAGATTTAGACTATCAAAAATTAATATATTTTTGTTTGATAAAATATCAAACGACGGATTATCTAGTGACTAATCGTTAATTTAAACTTTTTTATACACGTCACGTTTTCTATATACGTTTACAACGTATTTTATTTTGCTAACCTTAGAAAAAACAATGAAATAATATTAGGCTTATTTTTCTTTTGTGGTTCTGTGGGTCGATTAACCTGAAAAGCCATAGGTCTAATTTGGCGTATTGAATTAATAAGTATTCACTTCCAACTTCCAAGCTAATAATAACTGTAATCATTGTGTCATAGTTCTAGCTGTTATGTCTTAGGCAAAACGTTAATCGTGTGAGTTTGAAATACGTAACGTACCTGCAACTTCAGCGAGAAGCTCAGCAATCGCAGAGAAACCGCGCGACGCGCTATATCAGTTGAATTCTTGTCAGTTAACTGCTGTACCATACGACAAATCGCACTTTAAAGATTGCAATAGGTGCGTGATCTTGAAAGTCAGTGACAGCGTTGATGATGACGCTGGGTGTGCGTAGATACGTTACATTTTGGCCGACGACGACGACCCTCGTGCAGTTGAACTCGGAGATCACCCGCTCTTTACGCAGATGGATGTTCTCGTTCACTTCGCCGACAACACAGTCGGCTGGAAAGAAATATCCAGGTCAGCGTAGCCAGTGACGACGAGCGGGAGACAGGGGTGGTCACTGACAGGGCCCGGGAGGGTAAGGCGGCCCGGCGGCAACTGAGCGTTTATTTTTGACTTCATATTTGTGTCTAGTAGTAGTTCGAGGAGCAAAAACGAGTAACGAATTATATTTTATCAGTTGACACAACTTTATACTTTTACGGGGACGTCAGAGACAGTGATATGAGCGTGGACTGTGGAGGGGCCAGGAAGAGCTAACTGTCGCGGGGCCCGCTTTAGCTATCGGCGGCACTGTTCGGAGCACGCTGCACGCCGTCATTACTCATATTACGCATCACTTTTAGTGGTTCAGGTCATGCAGTTGGTCTGTTTCGTGCGTGTGTCTCTGTGTTCGTAGGTTAACGTTTAAACGAAATGTCCTTGGACACAAAATCTGTCTGTTTGTCTGTCTGTCCGCTCGCATATTACAACAAGGAACGGTTCTTTAGGGGACGAAAAAGGCCGCCTGGCCTCCACTCAGACACCTGGCCTCCACCAGCCTACGCTAAACGTGGGGTCACGTACGATCGACCATCAACTCTAAATTTCTGTTGCCAAAGATCTCTGCGAAATTCCACCAGAGTCACCACCATCTATGAACTTTTTGCTGTTGTTGAGTTATTATTATTATTATTATTATTATTATTATTATTATCGTTGCGCAGGTGGTTGAAATACGAAGAACGAGTGGAGATCGGAGAACGTTGGTCGAAGCCACACGTGTCGACGACGACATTGCGTGGTCTGCAAATGTTCAGAGAAGCGCTGGTCAGTAAGCAGTGTTGTGTTGGACTCGATCAACCACTGCCTGGCGGACAGTTCCAGGTCGCAGGTAATGATCGTAGTAATGCCAATAATAATGCTAATGCTGACGCCAATAGTAACAAGAGTGAATTTTTACAAAAGGCCGCATCGTCGTCTCGTCACCCCGCGGCCGCGAATCGTTTCGTCCGAACTTGACCCCATCTAATAAATGGTTTCTTTGGTCCACATGAGTTAGCCCCAAACGGCACCTCGATCGATTCACCCGTTTAGCACGGCTCGCCATTGTGCCCAAATCGCCGACTTTTCACCCCTCTTTTTTGATGGTTTTCGTCCCGCAGGGGCAATACATTGCGCCGATTGGGTGAAATTTGGCGCGTGGTAGTCGACCGACCCTTCCTTTCCCTTATCTTTCCCGTACTTTCCTTTCTTACCCTTTCCCATCTCTCTCCTTCCCTCCCTTTCTTTTCTCCTTTTCATTCCCTTTCCCTATTCCCTTCCATTTCCGTGTCCTTCCCTTATCGATCAGGCGGAAATTGGGCATGGACACGTGTATCAAGGTTGAGGTGCAGTTGGTTATGTTGCCGGTGTTGTAGCGGCTCTTCAATGCTTAGGTGTTCTGGTCTTTCTTCATTTTTCTTCGTTTCCGCATTAGCTCGTTATTCTATTTTCATTAGTTTTGTTTGTACCTTTTCACGTTTAATTGTGCAGCTGCTTGTCTGGGTTGCTTTTGCTCACCTGTTTCTCACTCCAGGTGACATCTAGCTAGATATTGTAAAATCTATTATTTCTAGACTATTTGTAGACTTGGTTGCATGTTGTGTTATGTGGTAGCTCATGTCAACAACCGTGTTTATTTGTTCTGTAACTGTACTGCAATGTAAGTGGCCTCGGGCCCTTTTGCTTTTATTAAATATAAATATCGTTGTCTGACGAGTGTAAACATACCTGTGCTACAGATGCAGTCGTAGCGACGCTACAAAATGTCGGTCACTATGACGACGAGACGTGTAGTCGAGTCCGAGACGTGCTGCTGGCACCTCATAAACACAAGGACCGCAGCGCACGCCAGGCGAAACAGTCAGGTCAGTTCTCTTTTCGCCTTAGTCTACCGGATGAGCCGCACCATTTTTCGTCATTGTCTACTTTTAAGACGTTTTTAAAACGTGTTGATTTGTCACAGTTTGTGCAACAGTAGACGATTGTATATTGTTGGAGTTCAGAGACGTTTAGACTACGCTGCATGTTCTTTTTTTTAAACTTTTTTTGTTTTTATTTCTTTACTTTTCGTTAGTACCTGTAAGTGCTATTTTGTAGCCTTGGTAATATTGTCATTGCATTTTTGTGGTGAATAAAGTTTAGACAGGGAAAGTAAGAAAATAAATAAATTTATTGGTAAATTGCAGCCGGCGCAGGCGCCAGCGGGGGTGGTAAGGGTAGCCTGGCCCCACCAGGAAAAAAATTGGCCATTCGTGAGCGGGGCTGTGGCCAGGGTTTTTCCTAATGTATCGCTCGCTATGTGCCCCTAAAACTCTCTTTGGCCCCCCTATTTGCTAGACTCTCACATATATACGATTAAAAATAAATAGAACTAATAGATAATACACGATATGTACAATATGTGCATAAAATAACCAACACACATAACAAACATCACACAATAGTTTACTGATAGTCCCATAGCCTTTTCCCTCGGTTTATTAGGTAGCCAGCGTCTAGACTCTAGCGTAAAGCGTAATGTAACGGTCTGGTGTCCTTCCGTCTATCCGTCTGTCTGACTGTCCCATTGGCATACTCACCGTGACTCACCAGGAGGCAGCATGCGACGCGGCCAGTGTACATTTCGGACTTACAATAAAGAGGACCGGCATACTTGTTTCGGTCTGCCTTTGAGTGATGGTAGGATTAGTTTTAAAGCTATGGAAGAATTTTCATGATTTTTTGGGGGGGAAAATGTGGGCTTTAGGGTACGAATTAAATTTTGAATCTGTGCTATGAACTTACCAGGTGCTGCAACGGAGACTGAGCTCCGCGCAGCTCACGTGATTTGTTGCAGCGAGCGGTAGGTATGCACCAGTAGCGGCGTAAGCTAGACATGCAAAGGATGCAACATACTGTGCACAGATAGCAGCTGCCGGTCCAGGGTATACGTGTGTCTAAACTGAAAACAATACGTGGCGCGATAACTTGCAGTGCGCAGTGGATTTACACACGCGTGGGTAGGCGTGCGTTTGCAAGCAATACTGTAAATGCGAATATTCGATTAGTCAGACACAAGGAATTTTTCACTTTGTTTAACATTAGTCGGCGTTAGCGAAAGTTTGAACCCTCTACTTCTGGTATACTATTATAGGTCCTATAAAATTGAACAAAATTGATTCTCTAGTATAAGATACATAGGTCCGATTTACAAAAAAAATCTGAGGAAAAATCCTAAGTTTATCTTAAGATTTTCCTAAAGCACACTTTATCCTAAGTTTTTCCTAAGTTTGTCGTAAGATTTTTTGTTAATCGGGCCTCTGGTCGTTTAAAAGTATTGCATTTAATGTTATGAAATATGGTCAGTAGGTGATAATAGTTGGAGAAACTGCAAACGTTCAGTGCAATTATGTGCGGTGTGTTGCAGATGAGACGAAGAAAGGTCATTTGCGCCGTCGCAGTGGTGACGGAACGGACCTCGGAGCGAGCCTTTACAGCTATCCAGCCGGAACACATCCCACCACGCTGGCACAGTACAAGGTACTTCGCAGTACAAAGATGTAATTTCTTCATTCGTTCCTATTTATGCCAGCTGTTCTGGCCGCCACGACGTAGGGCAAGGGAATGTAAACATTATGCAGCACTCACTGTCAGAACGCCGATCTTTCGCTAGCAGTATAAGTTTTTCTTAGACCTACTGATTTAGTTTTACTTAAATAACGTGACATATTTTACCACTGAACTTCCTACAGACCGACATCTTTACCTACACATGGAGATCGTGTGACCATGGGTTACTGTGACTTCACTTTACCCTACATATAGGCCCACAAGGACGAAGTGTAGTTGTCGCGCTATGACGACCATTACTCCACTTTCCATTTTTGATAGGAAAAGCTGTAAAGAAAGCAATTTACAGCTGGTCTCGTGCCTACTAATGCCATATAATTAGTAAAAAAATAGGCTTAACCGGTGTTATAGAACTACGTGCAGGTAAAGGAGCGGGACGAAATTATGACCACTTGGCACGTAGATGTTACTTCTTCGTTTTCCGTATCAGTCGGTTCCTGCTTCCCTACTTTTTCTGGAGTTAACTGTAACTCTGTGTTTACCAGGATATAACTGTAGCCCACATCAGTTTGAAAAGGTAAACAGTTCAGCTTCTCCATTGTCAAATTAGAGGCCTACGTCTACTACAGTAGGCTAGATTGTAAATTTGCCCAAGTCTGTATTCACCCAAACAACACTATCAGTGCGGAATTTCGGACTTGTTATGGTGTATCTGTATGTCTTTGTGTGCAGCCAAACAAGAGACTGAAAAAGAAGCTGCCGAAACACTGCGAAGTGGCAAACATCCTTGTTGGAGAGGTGTGTAATACAACGCTTATAGCGGTTTTAATCTGTGATCGATTTAAAATTTTAATCTAGCCTTAAATCGTCGATTAGGCGGTAAAATTAAAACCCAAACTAGTAGTAGTAGTAGTAGTAGTAGCAGCAGCAGCAGCAGCAGCAGCAGTTACAGTTATAGTTACAGTAATAATAATTATCCTTGTGTGGTAGGCTATTACGTGTGTTGCACTCAAAATGGCAAAACAAGCTTTATTGGCACATATTTTAGCAGAATTTGTTAAGAAACCAGTCCCGGTTCACTTTTATTTGCCCACCCGGTATACTGCCGAAATAAGCGGCGGTCTTTTCGCTAATTCACTGATTATGGTTTTCAAAGAGTCGGAAAAGTTTAAAACTTCATCTTAACTACAGGGCACTCGCTAACAATGTTTACATCTGCCATGCCGCATGTCGCTAAACCTAACTGTGACCTTAACCGTACCATTCCGAAATTTATTCAACTGTTCTCTGGTTCATAGCATATCTATTCCCCGATTTTCATGAAAATCCACTCACACGTTTTTTGAGTTATTTTGCTTACAATCAAAGACTCAAACAAGCAGACAAATTGCCGCCAAAACAGTAACCGTCGCCACTGGTGGCGGATGGAACAACAACACGAATTCATTTTAATTCAGTATCTGCAAATAATTTTGTCGGTATCGAGGAGCCACATTGCGCATGCGCAGAGATGATGCTGACCAATCAGCGGCACAGCTTGTTTGTAATACAGGTGGACTTCGTGCGACGTCCAGTGATGGTGTTCTGTCGTCTGAATCAACCAGCAGTCATGGCCGATCTTTCCGAGGTCGCCCTGCCCACTCGATTTCTCTTCCTCGTACTCACTCCGGAAGACGCCGGACCAAACGCAATCTGGGAAATATCGGAGATGGGACGATCACTCGGATCAATGCTCGGAGATAAGGTTATCTTATTATATAAAACCGTATCTGTCTCTGTGTGTGTCTGTGTGTCTGTTTCTTTGTTCCGTATGCACGGCCACAGTTTTGAGCCAATCTACACGACATTTGGCAAGTGGAATCCTTATACCCTCCGGATGGTCATGTGCGGGATAGCGAGCGCCGCTCGCGCTCCGGGCTGCGCTTCGTGCGCCGTTTATATACGCCGCTGCAAATGGATTGCGGGCTCCATCGGGGAATTCATTATTCAGAACTAGCGGACAGCAGGCGCAACGGACCGAGCGCCGCAGGCGCGAGAATCGAGCACCACAGGCGTGAGGAATATCCGAGCGCCGTATAGGCGGAAGAGTGCACCGCTAATATCTTATAAATTCATTCGGCAACACTATTGTAAAGGCGGTTCATGAAGTCGACAGTAATGTCAGTTTTCGGAACGTCTTGTTTTACTTTAATCATTGAATGACGATTCTACCTATTTTGCCACAAATATAGTAAATATCACCTTCCCATCGTAGGGTATAGATGGAAAATTTACACACGGCTAATTTTAAACTCACAGACAAAATGGTAGAACACAATTCTCTCGCCTAAAAAGCGTACGTATAATGTAGTGTATTTGCATTTGTATACTTTGATGAAACAGCTTTACGGTATTGCATGTGGAACGCATCTCCAATCACACACTCGCACGGTAGTGCGAGAGTGTTGTAAGGACGACGACCAATGTCAATGGGAAAGGCCAAAATTTGACCCCCCGCCACAGCTAAACCCCTTAACCGATCGTCACCAAAATTTACCTACGTGATTATGTCGTGGATATCTACCATCCTGCACAATTTCATTC
>Ga0209780_1001418_pt1 | contig 15733 bp, 15 predicted proteins | sample WorMetexBAHAMAS2_FD_187384 | JGI IMG/M metagenome (GOLD analysis project Ga0209780, IMG submission 187384) | Marine gutless worms symbiont microbial communities from Max Planck institute for Marine Microbiology, Germany - Inanidrilus exumae... | ecosystem: Host-associated > Annelida > Digestive... | reverse complement strand
ACACAATCATAAATCAAACAAACTAAACCCAGGTTCGGTCGCCTCCTACGACCTCTCGCCTGGAAACGGAGTGGGACGATTCTGGTAGAAAGGGATCGGATGGACAATAGAGGAAAATAAGTAAAGTGAATGAGAAAAGGAAAAAGGGAAAAAGTAATAAAGAGCAAAAGATGAGGAAGTGAATGGACAAGGGAGCAGCAAAGGCAGAAGGGGGTACCCCGGCCCCACGCAGGGTCTTGGCCGGTACCAAGTTATACTGCTTGGTGACAGAGGCACATAGGTGTGCACAACTTGCCCAAGGTTGTTACGCAGTTTTGTCCCGAGTAGGTCCTGAACTCATGACCTGTTGATCGCTCTACCCGTTGCGCCAAGAGCGTTGCGCCACCTTTGGGAAGATTAACTCCCATTAATCAATTGGGGTTAATCTCCTATTAATGTTAATGGGGGATTAATTTGCGTTGGAAAAACCGGCCCTTAGCTATTACTTGTGCATATACTAAAGTTACCAAGTATAGCAAGTGGCATCATTCAATGGCCCATTTTAGTGCACAAAACGCAACGAATCTTGCAGATTTCTGCACAAGACTGCAGTCTGTCAACATGGAATGGGGCGAAAGTATAAAAAATTTGCCCCATACGGGACTGACGGTCGACTCCTACTTACTGCCAACTTCAAAGTCAAAAATAGGACAAAAATAAAAAATCTGGCCCGATAAACTGTAGGTATTGTGCCCTAATTTAAGAATCCGTGGTCATTTGCCAGACTCCATTATAAACTGGGGAGGAGGTAGTCGTTGAAAATGGCCGAATATCTGACTTTCAAGGGCTCGTGACCTTGATCTTGAATGTTAGCTAGGATATCTGTCCCAAGTCCCATAACTGCCAGTTAGTCATAACTGCTGAAGCTTACATTACTGTGTATATATGCATGAACAGAATGATTTACAAAGTGTTTCAGAAAGTGGCGGAAAACCACCATTCCTGCAGACAGGTGAACAACTTTTATTGCAACTTCATTTACGTATCGGCATCTATGAAATAAACAGACGTTTTCATGAAGTCACTGCACCAGGTTGGATTAACACAGTAGCACATACTACAGGCAGTGGCAGTGGAGTGTCAAAAATATTAGAGTCAGAAAGCATGGGCTGGTACGCGGGAGGGGACCGCACCTCCTGCTGCGGGGGTCCAGGGTATACAACACCCCAGAAAATTTTCTCAATTAGTTTTTTTAAATTTTTGGTCAAAATCCTCTATTTTGGTTCGTTTTAGGTAAGAAAATGTGCTTCTCAATGCTGGAAGAAACATCAGCACAGTATGGACCTGGTAATGGTCTAGTAAGTAAGTTTATTATTTCAAAACTTAAAATAGCTTGATTTAATGAACGTTGAGGCTTATATGAACGGTACGTAGTGCCAAGAGTGCTAATGGCCAAAGCTGTTCACTATGACTAGCCAGTCCCGTACAACAAGATCAATGTTATTACCGGTCACAGATTATTGGAGGGGGTAGAGATATAGCCTTGACCCCACCTCTAACCCCAACCCTGCAGCTCCGCCGCCATGGCCACAGGCCGGACTGGCCGGCCCTGCACTTTAAGGTGCCCCATGCTTTGACACCTGACTTGCAAAGGAGGGCATTTTTAAAAAATTTATATCCATGCAAATGCACATTACAATACACATTTTGCAGTTTAGCAATAAATACAAATACCACACAGCTAAAACAAAAAACTAAACATTTTATTTTTACACCACTAATAATAACGTGGCTTTGAAGTGAAATGAACTACTACAAGGACTGATATCAACATTACTGAAATATTTGCAGAAAAAGCAAGATAAGTGAAATAAATGCACATTTCTCGTTTTACTTCTTGACAGAGTAATTTTATCTGCTTTTCTTTGCACATTCACTGTAACCCCCTCCCCCCCCCAAAAAAAAGGCACAGTTCTGGCTTGCTATAACTTCCATGAATATCAAACGATTTTAATAATTTTCGGCAGAAAAGTTGCTAAGAAAGTAAGCAGTCAAATGGTACTTTATTTTTCCACCTCACTTAACTAGTATTTCTGCACTACCTGGGGAAACAGAAAGCCAAAAACTACATCTTTTCACTTATACATTGAATGTTGCTTTGCCAACAAACACATTCATATTATCACTTGGTCACAGCTGAACCACCCTTCATTCACATAAGACTTGACTGTATGCACCAAACAAGACCTAAGAAGAGAGTATAGCATGCTACCGTCTGTTACCACACACTCATCATTTACCAAGTCTGTCGTGATGTCGGTCACTGCGTCAAAAGTGGGAGTTGTTCTTTGTTGAGCCTCAAGTGAAAAGTCAATGGACAGTATTGGTTGGATATCTTACCATCTCGAGTTCTCAACGAATGTTAGCTGTTAACAAACACGCTATCGACAACAATATAACACGTTATTTGCCTTTCAGCAACACAGCGCATGCACCAGCGCATGGTGCATGCAACACAGTTCAACAGAAGCTGCGCAAAAGTCAACTCCATCTCCCCTGAGCTATGGCCCTATAGCTGAACTCAATTGATTACAAGATTTAGGGAGTCTATAGCAGCATGAATACGAGTTGCAAGCCAACAAATTGAAGAAATCAAGCAGCGACTGGTTAAACTCTGGCAAAGCAGTAATACAACATCTGAGTGAAAAGATGCAATTTTCGTGTTTCTGTGTTTTGCCAGGTAGTGCAGAAGCATTGCTTAGGTGAAGTGGAAAAAAATCATAATTTGACTGGCTGTTCACTTTGCCAAAATTATCAAAATCAGTTGATGTTACGTTAAGTTATAGCAATTGAAAGGAGTGTCGTTTTTTTGGTACACGGTGTACTTTGCTAGGGCCCCTTTCTAAGGTAGCTATGGGCACCACACTTGGTTAATCCAGCACTGTAAAGGGTGCAGTTTATTTTGCATGATAACACAGAGAACAACGGACAACAAATGACATAGTACAACTGTTACCAGCTCTCTGACACGGGAAATATAACATGACAAGTGTGTTATTAAAATACAAGTCGGCAGTGTAGAGGAGCTGATGGGAGTCAGGATGAACAGAGCGAAGGTCGTGTGGAGTCGTGCGAGATGGCAAACGCGTGCAGGTTGCCAGTCTGTGTCAAACCATTCTGGATGTGATGGATGTGAAGCTCAATACTGTTCTGCAATACACTGCAACGTGCACAACAAACAAACATTCACTAATCGGCTTCTGTTTGTTTGACTGGCCTTCATGGACACGCTCAATAAGAGCTAGGCCAAAAGGTCTATGCGCCATCAGCACACATACAACAGAATTGCAATATAATTGCAATCAAACACAATGACATGCACACAACTAACTACCTTATGAGCTTTAGCAGTGAAGATCATCTATCTCCATTCAATGGCCATTTTCAGCTGGATCAGCATCAACCATTCCCCCATTGTCTTTATGCCTTTGACACCCGACAGTATTGAAGACACTACGTGTTTTTAAGCCGTCCCGTTGTTCTGTTCACTCATCTGGTCAGATGATGTTACCACAATATCTCATGAACGACTTAAACAATTTTTTCACAAAATCTACAGGAAATATTCACTAGGCTCCTACTGACGGCCTGACTAGATTCTGGAGGTCTAAGGTCAAGGTCACAGCAGGCAGTCGAGGTCAAATCATGTAAACACCATATCTCGTGAACTACTTGAGAAATCTTGATGAACTTACAGGGAATAACCACTAGCTCTACCTATGACCTATTTAGATGTTATAGGTCAAAGGTCAAGGTCACACCTTGGTTCAAGTACGGGGTTGCGAAAGCATCCAAGTTGACGGTGGGGCATCAAAGACAATCTTAAAGTTCTTCTTGCATTTGTTTCACAACAGAACTTTGGAGACAAGTGAACAAGCTTATTACAGGCTTTTACCCAACCAACCATGCCAAAGCACTGACCCAAACCAGAGGCCTGGTTCTTTCTTCATCCACCAGAGTGCTGTAAGTTCCACAGAGCTGGGCAGCATTCGTACAACTGGCAGTTAATTAGCTAGTCAGAGAATAGAGAAAACCTGATATTGAGTGGGCTGATGGACGCTTTGATTTCATCAAGTGAATCCTGCAGTGACTTGAACTCAAAAGCATGCATCTCACTGTCAGCAAACGTCTGCAACAGCAGACACAAGTCAATCAATGTTTCCAGTATGTCATGGGCCAACAGACAACAGACTGTTTTCATGTCCATGTAACTGAGTGTATAGCACCCTGGAATTCCTGGACAACCTCATGGTGTACTAGGGTGTAGCATGAATTCCATGTTATGCTATCTACAGCAGGCTTTTTTACAAGCTGAATGCCCTTCGTGTGGCCAAATCAGCTTAGTCAGTGGAATGAATGGAAAGGTATTAACAAAAAACAAGGTGTTGCACTAACGGGATGTAACCATACTGGCCCGCTGTGCAGTGTTACCATGGAGCTATAATTAGACTGGTGGTGGCATGAAGTCATCGCCTGGCCTGCATGGCTGAATCCGCCTGCAGGCCCACCGTGGAGTGTTACAGACCCGACAGACGACAACAGACGCCAGAGAGCAAAACAATACTGGCCCATTAGGCGAGTCAGTAACAAATGTACAGCCAGATCAAAACAGCTGAAGATGCAGTTGGGGCACTCATGTCATAAGGGACTCAGAACTCAGAAAACAGAACATTTTCATCAAACCAACATTTTCAAACCAAACCATCGAAGGAACTCAAGCTGCGGCACTACAATGTTTTGTTATTAGACAAGAGAGGATTACAGTGGAACAATAAACAAAAGTCAAGACTGACAAAAACCATGACAGACTGTTGCTGGAGTTACCCTGATTTGAAGCAGCAGTGACATCAGCTTTGCAACAAGCTGCAGACTTTTCTCGTCACGAACTCGCTTTTTGCCCTGGAACGTCACAAACACTGATATCGTCAGTCACTGTCACACACTGCACTGCCGCTAGTCGGCGAACTGGTACTAATACATTTGGTTTTTAGCCCGCACAGCATCACTATGTCGAACGGATTATATTTTACCACTGTGGTTTCTTGTTTCTTTCTTTTTTCGACGCCTAATCTCTGCGGTCACTGAACGGATCTCAACCAAACTTGGACACATAGTCACTTATGAATGCTATTTGAAAAATTTGGCCTAAACTCCACAGGCATTTACCCCCCACGGGCTGAGGGCAAAAACCACTTTTTTGTGGCCAACTTTGAACTCTGACCGCGCATATGCCCACAACGGAACATGATATCAAAAATCAAAAAGAAACTTGTCAGGGACTCCCATACATGCCCCCACATTTGGTGAACTTTGGTCCAGAAAGGGCTGAGAACGGTAGGCGAGTGTTTGCCCACCCTCCCAAATTTTCCAACTGGGAGACTGCCAGTTTTACCGCATGGACGTTATATAACAGACAGCAGGCAAGCTTTGGCACGTGTTATGTAGTGGCACGAGCTTACAGTCTAGAACAACAGATAGCTGGGCGGGCTCATGCTGGGCTTTGCCATGCATCGAGTTATTTAGCTTTCAGCCTTCTTTTCAGGAGCTAGTCCAGGTTACTCTAACCACAGCAGGATCTTTCATGGGCTGGATGCTCTTTCTACAGCCAAACCAACATGTGTCAAGTACTGAATGACCGTCACTAGTCTGCATTGTGTATATATAATCGTTACATGTAAACACTAAAGTCGTTCCGGAGCCATACAGACACATACGGCTGTACTGATCTCTGTTTCTGATGCCCTCAGCCAGACAACAGCTTATGCCGAGAGACCACCGATATAGTGCAAGTGCATCACATCGTATGACTGTTAACGCCCCAGCTGCTTGATAACAGAGGCATTTGGGTGTGGACAACTTGCCTAAGGTTGTTAGACGAGTTCAGTTCAGTGGCCAGGAATCAAACTCATGACCATCTAGATGCAAGTGCAACGCCCTAACCACTCGACTACTGAGCCACCCAATGATACAAATTTCAGCAAGTTGCTTACTATTGACTATTGGTACTTTTGAAATTTCTACAAATGTTTGTTTAGCTAACACATTAATGAAGTCATGGGACACTTAATACATAATATTATGTGTTCTTCTACTGCTAAAGGTAGCAATACGTGCCAATGTACCTTTTCCCAGGTCAACTCAGCCTTCTACCCTCTGAGGGACGGTAAATAAGTACCAGCCAAAGGGTGGTGGTGCTCTGCATCTGGGAGTAAAGACAGGTATGGCTTGTTTGCAGGCAACATTGTGTGTTGCCATACATGAGCGCTTTGGAAAATGATATAGTATTTATAGGCGCTTTACAAATGTTCAGGTTTACTTTACTTTTTACTTTACAATGCTACAGCTTCATGTTACAATGAGATTTCATGGTACGGTGTGCACATAACATTAAACAGCAGGAGCAGCACCACTGCTGGAGCAGCACCACTGCTTGTCTCTGTATCATCGATGATAACAGCATGCAAGAATTATGGCTAGCCTGAACAGCATGGAACCTGGAGAGCAGCATATATGGAGATTAGCACACCTGAATAGCCATGTACCTGGATGGCAGCCAGCTTACCTGGACAGCATTTGTCTTCTTTACCATCACTTCTGCTTCAGCCTCACATTTCTTGCGAATCTCCATCGGCTGGTCCAACAGTGACAGACTCTTCTCAGGATTGATCTGATACAATCAACAATCAGCAGCAGTTCTCTTACGCTCCAGGATTGATACTTAGATCTGACGGGAATGACTCAGAATCGTGAGAATGCCAGCAAACAGACAGTTCCGAGAGAGCATAAAGGACATACACAGCACCTCTTCAGTGTGTAACTGTTGATATGAGACACAAATCAGTCTTGGTCTTCAAATACCTTTTGCAGAAATTTCACCTGTATTGCTATGCCTCCACGACCTGCCCATGTAGGTCAGTGGTCAACGCACTCAGGCACCATGTGCAGTAGAGCGTAATGTGCCTCAGGAGCCGGGTTCAAAGCTCGGTCCGGGGCACGTCCACCTTAAACCAAAGAATTATTTCAAATAATTCCTACACATATGATGAACATAGAGATAATCCAGGGCAGGAAAGAGGGCTCAACGGGGTCCTCTATAATCTGTGACCACTGCTGACACTTGAGTAGAAGCATCAAGGTTGTTAGCCACGCTGACGTGGCTGAAGCTGAAAGGCGTGGCTGGCCACTGGCTGGTGCAGCACACAGCACCACTTAGGGCTAAGCCAGATGGAAGGACACATCTAGAGGGGGCACTCTACAAATACCTGATAAGCTGCTCACTTCCTACATATCCTCCTCCACCTTACACGTCACGTATACACTAGCACACACCTACCAATACCTCTTCTCTCCTTGGGCTAGCACACTGGACCACTACGAGGTCTCAGCGCTGAGGTCCAGAGTAGGCTAAACCTCTGTCCGTAATAAAAAACAAACCAACACTATGCCTCCAGTGCTTGGACACTGGTCACTGGCTGACAGGAAGGGCAGAGGACCTGTAAACATGCTTCACAAATTCCACAGCTTCACTTTAGATAAACCTGGCATAACATGGAGTAGGTCCAGAATCAAAGACAGTGAAACCAAAATTAAAAACAGTATAAATTTCGCCAAGTGTTAAATGACAAACAAACAGCCCATGACAACATGCCAGACACAATGTAATGAATGCAACAAACCTCATGACAACACTGCTGTACGCCAATCAGATACTCATTCAGGTCTCTGTTGATGCGCTCCAGCTCCAATATCAGACTCGCGTAGCGCTGCTGGAAAGGCATCATGTACTCCTCACCATGTGACTTCTACCAACACGCAGAACATACACACAGTTAAGAACAGCTGCCCAGTGTAAAGGTGCAGTCTCCATTCTCTCAAATGTCGGCTGGTGGACAGAAAAAGAAGGAAGTTCATGGTGATTTTTCCACTGCTTCCAGTTCCCTTCAGTGTTCTGACATTGCAGGTTTGATGTCACGAAGGACTCAACAAATCCACTCCATTCACCCCAATGGTTCTATTGTGAGGGAGACTCTCTACAAACTGGAGTGACTCGGAAAACTAAAGTTCTAACACATGAATACTGTTTTACTCTCGTTCTGTGTTTAGTATGGATACTCTGCATGAGATAAGACAGACAGTGGACTGGACATAAGACTGACCATTCTCTCTGCATCTGTGTTCATTGCTTTGACTTCACTGACAACATCCTTCTTCACAGCTAGCAGCTTCGTCAGGCGCGTCTGTCACAGACACACACACAGAGATAAACCATGCATATGTGCACATAAACAACTTCAGCAAACCGCACAGAAACTCTCTCAACGTGACCGATGTAAACAAGCAACATGCCAGCGTGAGATACACAGACTACAGTGAGCAATATGAATGACATATGCTTCTGAGCCTTTTACGTTTACTTACTTACATTTTATGCCGCTTATTAACAATTGCAATGGGTGTTCCCAGTTAATTAACAAAGACTAGAAAACAAACATCAAACACAAGTTTCTGTGTGAGACATTGACTACCACATTAGTTACAGATAATGTGCTTCATATACAACATGTTACAGTACGTCATTTACCAACAAAATATCATTCACTAGATATACAGGTAATGGCATCCGACAGCCGCATAAAGAAACCAAAACACAAGTCTGGTGATGGATGAAGTAAGGCCACTAGGAAACAACGGAGTTGCCTGGAGAAAGAGGAACAATGCCAGGTGCACACAGGCGAGGAAGACCATGCACGGCCTGGATGGACAACATCAATATGTGGACAGGACTATCCGTGAAAAAGTCAATCAGAATGACAGAGGACAGAGATAAATGGAGAATACGTCCATCGTGTGGCCAACCCTCGGATCGAGAACGGCTGAAGAACAGAACAGAACATATATATCTGTGTGTTGTGTGTTATATATACACTCATTGCAACTGTTATACATAACTGTTACAGCGAAATGCATTATGGCCATGTCACACAGTATAAAAAGCCATCATCACAAGTGACAGATTATGTTAGTATATAAGCCTTAGTGAGAAGTCTTACCACAAGGACAAGGAATTTGACAGGAAAGCCGCCAAGTGTACTGCCATCCAGCAGCAAGTTACCTTTGCTTGGTAAGTAGCTCAGCAGAGGGTCACTCGTCTGTAACAATAGCATGCAATGACACTCAGTCACATATATACTTGTTTATTCAATGGACCTTCCAGCTGAATTTTTATGAGTCAAACAGGATACTACAACAACAAAAATAGTAACAATTTTACAACAAACAAGAACACTATTGGAAGCATAAAACAAAAATCAAAACAAAACATAATAAACAACATTTCTTCCTCATTTGCAGCACCACAAGCTTGAAATTCACTACCAGAGTCCACATGTTCAGCTAACAGCATGACCACTTCCAACAGACTGCTGAAAACGTTTACAGTTTTTGTCTACTTATGTTTTCAATATAGCTTAGCTGCTAGTATTATGACAATGTATAGCACTTATGTTTTTTTTTCTGTAAAAAGTGCACGCACTGGTAATTTTTTCTGCAATACTAACATTAGTACAACTGCAACACAAGTCGACAAAAGTCTGCTACCAACATTGATCTCATGTCTTGTAGGGCATGCAGCTGATTTTGTACATAACAGCTCTAAACACAGTAATTCACCTGCAATAACTAAAAGTCATTATCAGGTTCCAGCATAAAGATGCTCACTGTTACACAATGTTCTTCAACAGAAGTCATACATACAAGGCCCGGTGATGCTGTCTTGGACAGATAATGTGGTGAGGAAAAGAGACTCTGTCGAGCAGGTCGCTTGCGCATATAGAACGACGACAGAGGCATTGTTTCCTCGCGGTCATCACTCTGCAGCAGAAACATAAACACAGTCAATGTCATACACACACACACACACACATATGCAAATGCTCAAACAACAGCAATCACCATGTGTCATCTTGACTTAAATAGATACACTGCATTGTGCTAGCGTGTGATATGTATAACAAGTTGCTCGACTGCTCTGACAACAGATGCAGTCCAAAACAGCAGACTGCCCCTTCCCAGTGCCAACACCTGGCAAACTGGACAAAACATGTCATCTTTGATTCTGGCCCATTCGCTCCATTATTTGGAAATAACATCACCCACAATACCGGAAGTACATAATGTATAGCACTGCTATCAGAGGAGGACTGAGCCAAAGCCATGGGTAACATGTACAGAAAATTTGGTAAATTCTGGAAAGTCTGACACAAAATACATGTGACAAATCGAATGGCTACTGGCAAAAACAGTTTCTGTTGTTTCGTTACTTTTTTTTAACACTCTGCAGAGACAAACTTGAGCAGTGGCTATACGTACAACAACGTCAATGTCTGGTACTGAGTAGGTGCCGAAGCCGGCGCGCTCGAATGTGATGCGATACGTGTTGTTGACTGTATCAAGAGCATCAATTGTGCCACTAAACAGGCCGTCATGTGGCTTGCGTAGCCGAGCTGCAATAATCAACTATGCAACATCACAAAACATACATCACTCATCAAGTATACATTATACACGATTTTGCACATACTGACCATTACGAATTAGACCTGTGAAATGTTTGACAAAGACCAACTGCAGAGGGAGTACCTCATCTATGACACACATTCAAATGACCAACAGCTGCGGGATTTCCACACCTGTGACAGATAAATGATTAACCAGTGCAAGTGGGATTTCCCATTCCCCACTCACCTGTCACATGTGTGCCAATGACCAATGGGAGCGGTATTTCCTCAGGTAGATCCTTGAACTCCATTACTTCGGCAGCTTTCCGCTGCTGAAGCAGTCGCACCTTCTGACGTCGCCGCTGCAATGCTGCACGTTCCTCCGCAAAGAATGACGACGAACACCTGTAGTGTAAACAGTGGTGCCAGTAGGAAACTCTTTATGTTCTGTTACCATACTGTATAACCAAAGTCCTTAGTATAAAACATTTTGGCCATTAACAACATGCATTCTTTTAGCACAAATGTGGTTACAGAGCAGTGAGTAACATGCTGCCAGCAAATCAAAATACAGGTAATGTTGTCACCTCTCTACAAATGCTTTCATCAAATTGACTCTGTCTGAATGGCCTGAGTTCAATTTTCAGTTTTATTTACATATCTAAATTCTGCATGCTTGTGTGCACAGCTCATTTGCCTTTCTATTCTCTATGACTGAGAAGTCAAATGAGGTATTCTGCTTCAAGCTGAAACTCATTTGCTTATGGTTTAAGGACAGTGGCTGAGTTGAGCCATGCAGTGAGTAAACAGCTTGCTGCCAACTGCATGCAGCACAGCATCTATCATAACTATCACGTAAGTATGTAAGTAAGTAAATAAATAAGTAAAATAAGTCAGTCAGTCAGTAATAAAATTTGATTAATCGCCATGATCATTCACAGGAATAAATCAACTGCTGTACCCACAAACTAACTACACATTTCATCTTCTGTACAATTGTCTGCCATCGTGCAGAGCTCTTTGGTCAGATATTCATCCCACAGATATTAGAAATTACCAGTCAGTGGCAAGATGACTGGGACTTTGGTGGAAAATTCTTCCCTAGTGGATGACCCCACAATATGACAACCAGAATGTGATCTGCCACATCATTGGTTGATTGGTCATTAATAAACTGCTTCTGGACAAACCAAAACCATTGTGACAGAAAGGCAGGCCTTGCAACTGACAAGCATCCATTCCATGTGGCAAATGACAAACAATGCTCCACATTGTCAGTAGCAGCTGCCTATGGACCAATCTGGAGGGTAGTCTGCCATGACTTCAATGTTGCTATTCAATGGCTGATGGCATATGAATGTGCACAACAACAACAACAACAACAATTACATTAACAGCAACAGCAGCTGTACCTGCGTGGCTTGCCCATCAGCCGTCGTACCTTGCACCACTGCAATCGTGTCAACATTCGAGTCTTCAGCGGAGGAAACGATTCTTTTAAGCACAGCGAGAAATCGTTTTCTCCACAAAACAACGCTCTACAACCAGACACATCAATGCTAATAACAGAAAGCTACACAAATACAACAACGATATACTGGAACATTCACCTGACTTCGTACCATGAAAAATGTATTACCTGACTCTGCTACAATCAAATATTTTAAAATAATAACTCCAAAACTATCATTTATAACTAAACATTTAGCATTTTATTGCACTTTGTGGTCACAGATGAATGAAACGTGGCACCAGTCTTATAGAGAACAAAATTGCAAGAGTTTTTGCTTTTTGGAAAATTCACATCATCCACACAGACAGACACTGAGTGCCTTCCACAGCAGGATGGAACTGGCTGTAGCTGCCACATGTCTAGCAGCATGTAGCCACAGATCACCTTAATTTCACAACTGAAGCTGTTCGTTCAACTGCACTGTCACATTTGATCTAAAATTATCAGTTTTTGTCTGAAGTTATTCTATCTCGGAAGCTGCCAAACTGTCAGCTAGCTGAATGCTCTACACATACCTGTCTGTGGTATGGTATGGTAGGATTTAACGTCCCACTCGACACATTATAGGTCATTTCGGAGACGATTTTACAGGTCAGATGACCCAACGAACAGTGTGATAGCACTGAAGGACGATAGTCTTCCAGGTCAAGGGCAGATCCCACAGGCTTAGCACACTAAAAGGTAAAGAAAAGGATGTACTCAAATTTATTTACACATATAGCACCAACTACACCAAAGACACAGAGGCGCTCGGAAGACAGCTAAGCCAAGCAAGATCAAAGCCCGATCCAGTCGACCGTGTACGAACTGCTCAATATATAGGTGTGCATATGATGTGCACAAGTATGATGCACAACAGCACAGAACTGGTCAAATAATCTCCCCTCTTACCCTCCAGACAATCACCATAGCTCAGATGTTGTCTGTTGGAGGGGAGGGGTGGGTACATGTCTGTGACTTACTGGTCAATGCTGGAGTAGAACCACTCATGACACACCCAGACATGAGCCTTTGGCAACTTAAGCAGATTGCGAAGCCGGACACCGATGGACTGAGCAGTCTTCTTGTCAGGACTGCTGAACTCTCCCCGCTACAGCAGCAAACAACGTCTTCGGCATCCAACCATCACTCAACTCATCACACACACTCCAGCGTTCTCTTTAACTGGCCTTCCTTTCCAGAGTTACTCCTGTTTATGCTAGGTCCTCAAAATCAGAATATCTTATAGACTGATTCATTGATTGATAAAATTTGACTGAATTAAGATTTGTTTCCCAACCGGCACAAAATAGGTCATTTTGGAGACATTCTTCCCAGACGATCTCTTGGCGCAGTACTGAAAAACTAAATCTAACTGAAGAAAAGCTAACATGCATCCGCAACAAAATGTATTATAAGACAAAATAAACACAGAAATACTAAAGCCAGGTTTGTTTGCCTCTCACAACCTCATGTATAAAAACGGAACGGGCCTATTCTCAAGGAAGGAAATAAGTAAGTAAGTGGTTTATATAGCACCAGAATCAACAAATGAATCAGGGTGCATAACAGACCTCTAGCCTATACAGGGCAGGGCACCTCTTATACAGATTTTTTACAGGTCCAATACCCTTCTTGTAGTCAAAGACGAATGTCAAAGCACTTATTCCAACAAAGGAAAATCACTTTACTGACTTCATCTGCTTTTGTTCACTAACTCATAATGAAATGGGCGCCATACACTTTATACCTGCTCTCACAACACTACTTTACTAATGATGAATGCTGCTATCTGCTTCCCATGCCAAAAGTAATGAAACTACTGCAATAACGTAGCCATAAAATTGTTCTGACAGCATCAAACTTCAGATGCTAACAAACAGCTGTATCAGTCCACAACATCAGCAGTCACAGACCGCAGTTTGTCAACAAGTTTGTGGGTCTTACAAACAAATCCCATTTCAGTATCACAAAATGTAAACATACATTATATCGACATTACCGACATTTTGTTTTACGTAGTAACAGTTACCAGTGTGACACCATCTCAGTCTATCAATCAATCAACTACTATACTGGCTCTGGTGTCCCATGATCCCATCAACACAACTCTCGAGGTGTCTACAAAGCATAAACTGAATCACTAAATAAAGAGAACTGGAACTATGCACTGTGCAATGCATATAGTCACAATTATTTTCAGAACTAAAATAGTCTGCAATTGTGGACAGCAACTTTGCCTCTGGTAGTGTCATCTGGCAAACTGGATGAAGCTAAGAGCAATTATGTTGCTACTAAAAACGAAGTGAACATCACAGTTATTGATTGACTGAGTTAAGGTTTTCACATCCCACTCAACACAAAATAGGTCATTTCGGAGACGTTCTTCCCAGTCAATCTCCTGGCTTGGTACTGAAGAAACTAAACCCAACACAACAAAAGCAAGCAACACAGGAATAAAATAATCTAAGTGGATACAAAAGAACATGAAATACTAAACCTAAACAAAAGCACAAAAACGAAATCTAAACCTAAACCAACATGCAAATTTAAGGACTGTTTACATTAGTGTTCATATCACTGTGCATAACTATCGTACACAACACAGCACACAACAGTAGATGATTTTCCCTCCTATCCTCGAGACAACCATCATAGCTCTGATGCTGTCTATTGGAGGGGGCACATCACAGCTAAAACATTGTTCATACTTCAGCTGAAACACAGTTATATCGAAGCAATGTAGTGCATTATGTCATGCACTTCACACATTCAGTTAGTGGATGCAGAGTTCATTGACTGATTCAGGTTTTACGTCCCAACCGACACAAAATAGGTTATTTTGGAGACATTCTTCTCAGCCAATCTCTTGACTTAGTAGTAAAAAACTAAAACAAACACAATAAAGGCAAACATGCATCTGTAACAATATATACTACAACATACACTTTAAAAAAACTGAAGCCAGGTTGAGTCATCTCCTATGACATCCGGCCTGTAAACAAAGTGGGTCTATCCTGGAAGAAGTAGGTAGATAAGTCACGAAGTAAATGAGTAAGGAAGTAAATAAGTAAAAAGAAAGCACGAAGAAAAAAGTAAAGAAGGAAGAAAGGGAGAAAGAAAGTTAAGTAAACACACACAAACGATTTATATAGTGCTGAAATCAACACATGAATCACGATACATTACCACCACGGAGCCCGTACGGGGCGTGGATGCAGAGACAGGTGGACTTGAGAGAGACAGATGTATGCATGTGATGTGTCATACTACTTACCGCTGTTGTAATTTTTGTTTGCTTCCGCAGTTTCTGTGTAACAGAACTCTCATCATCTGATCCATATATTCTTGGATTTGGCTTGCGAATCCGTGGTACCTGAACACATGTAATCATCCACACTTAACGTAGTATCATGCAAGACAAGACAAGACTAATGTCTAGCACTGTTAATTGGAAACAGGTGGATGTAATAGCTTCAAGATCATTCCGGTTGTCCTGGAATGCGCTAGTTGCTCACTGCACACGACAGTGGGGGTGCATTAAGTGAGACTGTCACAGCGGTCTCACTATGTACAGTGCCTAGACTGTCCCTGCTGTCCCTGCAGCCCTGTCGTTTTGCGAGTGGAGAATCGGACATGCGGGTGAGGGCGGGACGTGTCGCTGAGCCGTGCGTTCACGCAGGGATCAAATGACGCTGCGGAAGTG
>Ga0209780_1001417_pt1 | contig 15735 bp, 11 predicted proteins | sample WorMetexBAHAMAS2_FD_187384 | JGI IMG/M metagenome (GOLD analysis project Ga0209780, IMG submission 187384) | Marine gutless worms symbiont microbial communities from Max Planck institute for Marine Microbiology, Germany - Inanidrilus exumae... | ecosystem: Host-associated > Annelida > Digestive... | reverse complement strand
ATTCCAAGACCTCGTTGTCATTGAACGCTTTCCGACATTTTTCGCAACTGTACGTTTGGTCCGTCGCACGTGTTTCCGCCTGACACATCGCCCGCGTACTACTCTGCAGTGCACTACTGACGGTTGCAGTGGACGATTTAAGTCCATCTAGATGTTTGCTGGCTGCATCAAGTTGCTTCGACGTTTGCGTCACATCTAAAACAGCATGCCATGATATGCGTCGGAAAGAAATCAAAAGTGGGGCGGCTGAAGACATGGCGAGCGCGTAGCGCGAGCCTATAATGGGGATCTGTGGGGTGGAACACCCAGCGGGGTCCAGGGGCAGAGCCCCTGATGAGGGGCAGAGCCCCTGATGGGGCGTCAAGAAGCCCCCCTGAAGCTGAAAACCTTTGAGCTCGCAGACACCCAACGGAGGGGCAAATCTGCTAAATTCTCGATATTTTGGACAAGAAGCTCAGCTCAGATTGAAGTTGACTCCACTGTTTTTGCCATATTCTGTATTCTATGCTAGATTAAAAACACCTACTCCTGCGTAAAATATTATGATTTATTGCCAAAAAGTGGGACGGCTCAAGCCTATTTGAGCCGTCCCACTTTTAAAAGTGGGACGGCTCGGGTTGTCCCACGGAGATAGGTTCCGAACTTCCGACGCCTATGTAAAACAGCAACGCGTATTTCTCAAAATGTCGACAACGTTGCATGGCACTGCAGCGTTAGGTCTATCATGTGCAGACTGCAGACAGCCTATTGGCGAACTGATAGTTCTAACACAGTGGGTGTCCATCGTCGATATTCTACGCCACTGACGCGTATTACTACTTCCGTTGAAATTCAACATGGTAGTGCCCGCCATCGTGGTTTTTGATAAAAACCGTAGGCCTGTCTCTACACTGTCTCAAAAAATCACCCCATTTTTAGCTGTAACTTGAGCAAACATTTTCCGATATAAATAATTTTATTGTTACCTAGAGACTGTGCAATAAAAAGGTGGTTTATTTTCCAACCTCACCTAAACAGTGTTTCTGCACTACCTTAATTTGCGAAACCTGTCATATGATTATTTAATTAAAAACTTTAAAAAACACATTTTGCATAGACTGTCTATTGATAGTTTCATTCCGTTATAAAAACAGCCTACAGCAGATGCTCGAAGTGTCCTCCCTTCGCGCAAACACACGCCTGCAGACGCTTTCTCCACTCGCTGACAGCAGCGTCGACAACACACTGCTGCAGACCGCTCCGAACACATACCTATATTATTTGCTCCAAACGTCAACCAGTCGCTGCTTGAGTTCGTCGACATTGTGGATCTGCATCTCGTAGGGGGCCTACACAAAAACTACGCATGCTGCTGCGTGACTCCCCAAATCTTGTACGGTAATCAACGGGGTTCAGGTCCAGACGGCTGGGGTCATGAAACAAGGTGTTTCATGCTGCCGGCGTTCGATTGTCTCACGGGCCCGATGCGCAGGTGTGCTGTGCTGCTGAAAAGACATAAATTGTCACCCGCAATATATGTCTGATAGCACTAACATTTGCTGCGATAGAAAAACATCCCGGTAATACGTGCCATTGACTTTTACCCCAGCTTCAACGAAAAAAAGTCCAGCAACGCCCGTTTTCGACCATAATCATATAAAATTCAGTGAAAATATGCGATATCTGTGTTTTCCGCTTGCAAGGTAGGCCTAGTGCAAAACATTGTTCAGGTGACGTGGGAAAATAAACCATCCTCTGATTGCCTAATCTCTAAGTAATACGTGTGACAAAAATTATTCAAATCGGAAAATGTTTGTTAAAGTTAAGGCTAAAAATGCCGGGGGTGTTTTTGACACAGTGTAGATAAAGGCTAGTGGTTAAGACGAAATTTTGCAAGCCGATTCATTCTTAATGTCTATAAATGTTGAAGTCTGCTATATTCAAAGTACAAGACTGTGGTGGCCGCCGTTTTGTGGAATGAGAAATCAGTATCTCAAAAACAGTTAGGGATATTTGAAACAAATTTGGTATCCATATAAACGGTGATTCCACACCATCATTGGACATGCGATCACTGTTCATCGCCTCGCGTTATTGACAGCACAGACCTTCCATGCAGTCGCTGAAAATCGGGAATATTTCATGGTCCTTCCAGCTGAGAAGAAAAGTTTTCCGCGTAAATACTCTATGGGGCAAAAAACGGTCTTCACGCGTTCGGCAATAACTCCGCCGAAAGTGAACCGATTTGGATGAAATCCGGAAATGTGGAATAGGCCATATAGTGTGAGCTAAATGTTTCGGGCTGGCCCTGGCATATTTTGGACGCGATATGCGCAGTAGCGATAGCTTGAGAGGCAGCCGAAATTTTGCTTTTTTGTCACGCGAATAACGCACGATTTCACTGATTCCCGTCAGACAAATTTTACATTTGAATACAACAACGTCGATCGATATCGCCATGTAAACTTCGGGAACACGATTTTGAAAATTTTACCATAAGGTGTCGTTTTCAAAAAAAGCAAAAATTGCCCACAAAATTTCCAGGACTTGCGACTTCAGGCCGTCATAAATCCACAATGATTACAGATCGCCGGAAATTCACCACCAAATAGTTCCTCTACGGGATGTCCAGTTTTCATTTTTACCGTTATCAAAGAATCAATTCAATGTTTTTCCCCTGGGTTAAGTAACACGGCAGATAACGCTGACATAACTCAATGGCAGCCACGTGACACTAGGTTGTCGAATTCAGGAACTAAACAGCTTGTGCGTCAGTAAATAAGTAAACAGTTGTGTCACCTGTCCAGTACGCCGGCGGGAAACGCTCTTTTCGAGTCTATATTGCAGTACACTGCAACCCGTCTAGTTTGTCTTTTGCGTATACTAATGATCAAAATACACTTAGCAGCCTGATAAGCGTAGCAGTGTTCTTTTACTGATTTTATTGTTTGTGCCAGACCTTCCACAAACCCATGTGACGGTCACAGAAAATCTGCACACCAGTGTAAATCTATGCAGTATGAATCCTAAATCTTTTATATCTTTCACTAACTTCGGAACTTCCATCCGCATCACGAAACAACACCAGCTTCTGGATGATTTTGTTGCCCTCCATACCGCCTACATGCCAGTACATGGCCTCCGCCCCTGGACCCAGGCGGGGGAACACTGGTTCCCAAGACCCGCTGGGAATGAGACCCCCTGCCATCCAGCATATCACCAATCAGGCCTAACTTCCTAAGACTACATAAAATGCGCCTCATGTTCTTATTTGCAGGCATATTGTTTTTCTCTGCATTAAAGCGGCTTACGCATAGTTCTTACCTAGTTAGTAGCTTCTGAATTCTGTATCACGATGGCAGTTCTTATAGTAGCGTACCATTACGACTGTGCAATGACAGCATCATGTACACGGCCTACGTACGTTACTTCTATATTCAAAGTGTAAAAAATGACCGACTTTACATCTCATAAAAAACTAATCACATGTAACTGTTAATTAATGCCACCAAGTACCTCACCATCCATAGTGTTCTACACACTGCGTTGACCATTGCGCAAGTGCCAAATCCAAAATCAGGCAAAGTGAAACAATGAAAGTATCTACATTAAACAGTTACATCTGCCTACGCGTATGAAAGCTACGTTATCAAATACCATTCCAGTGACGATGTCATTATTCACCTATGGTACTATTATCATTACTGCAGACTGACTGAATGAATACGTCAGTCAAAAATTAACTACATGCCCATCATGTAACGCGTGCATTTTAATTTACAAACAAAACAGCTCATGTAACTGCAATAATAGCACGACAATAGAGGTCCGAGGACAGCAGACTTCGCTCCTGTAACAAGCAAAGCCACGCGCGACTAGTGCCACCACCTGGCGAACTAGACTAAACGACCTTTCTTAGTCCATTTACTCACGAGGCAAGGGATGCTGAACCCCTTACACTGGCTGTCTGACTGATTCTGCCCAATCACGTCCACAAAACCGAAAGTACATAACGTCAGTGGCGTAAATCTGGCTGAAATTCGGGGGGACGTAATGGCAGATCCATAAGGCTTGGTGGGGTGAGGAGTGAGATGTGGGAGGAGGGGTACCCCCTCCCACATCTCACGCAATGGGGAGGGTTCTGGGGAAAGCCCTCCCAGAATTTTTTTTCGATTGATATGGCGGTTTTTTGTCCGTGTCCTCGCTAGAATAATGTTCAATTTTCCACTTGAAGTGGGATTTGGTGGGCGTTGAAGACGTACTTTTAAAAAACAGCGAATAATACTCTGTTAGTAAAAATGGAGTTGATATGCTTTTTACGGCATTGAATGCAAGCAATCTGGTGCTTGAAATTTTGAAACATGACAAAATCTGGGGACAATTTGTATTAGCATCCCCACACAAATTCTGGGGGACTCGCCCCCTCCGTGATTTACGCCCATGCATAACGTATTGCACTGTCATCAGAGGAGCACCATGCCACGGACACAGGTAACATGTACAGACAATGTCGTGAAGCATAGATATTGGGTTTTTAAGGTACGTGTACATGCATGCATACAGACAGAGACATGCTAAGCGCAATACGTTGCATCGCTCCCACAGCAAAGTAATGAAACCAAGCAATATCGCAATATTCATAGGTCAACGTACATTTTGAACCTTGTCTTTCTATCCCTGTCTTCCCTATCCTAAGTCTTTTTAATTGCCTTTTTAAAAATCAACTTACCAAGCACACATCTACAAAGTGACACCAAATGCAAAACGTCTGGAATAACAAACAGCAACTTTCCCTACAGTACCACAACCTGGCGAAGTGGACGAAACATCAATGTCATCTTTGAATCTGGCTCACTGGCTCCATTACGAAAATATGACGTCATCCACAAAAACGGAAGTATATAGGCTAGCGTGTTGCACTAGTCAGACAACTGAGCCACGGCCATAGGTAACATGTACAAACAATTTCATGAAATTTGGGCATGCGCTTTTCAAGATATGCACGTGGACAGACGTACATACAGATCATAATACTTCTCACCCTTGTTGGTGCAAAGTAAAAAAATAAACATTATCTACTAAGTTACGCCAATAAAGACACGCAATTATAATAATTATTTACTTGGTGACCTCAAAGATACGAATATGACATAAGTACATAGATATCTTACATCATTTTAAGTCAATCCAATACACTAGCAGCTAATCAACCACATGTGCAAACGGCTAGTTCTCTGAATTAAATTACATGAGCATATGAAAATCAATAGTTAAGTACATTAAATGAACTAACTTAGACAGGGTGGCCCATAAAACAAATGCGCGTCCACTGTGAGTCAAAATGTGCCACTTTTAAGTCTTGTCCATAATTTGCCAAATATTTACCGATTTTTAAAATCCTTTCACCATCAGACTTAGCAATATTTGTAATAAAGCCATCATTAATTATATCACCAGTCGTCACGCCTTAAAACTGTTGCTACACTACCTTGCGAGAAATATTTCACACATTTCTGGCTAAAACTGCCAACTGCTCGTTTTAGGACCACCCTGTAGAATAACCTATTCAAATTTCTGGAGAACGTCACTCGGCTGTGATGAATTCTGTCGGCTGCTGAGACGTAGTTATGTAGACGACTTGGAACTGATTGGAAGCCTTGTGTGCACTGCGATGGTGCCGGCCGAGCTCTCCGGCACCGGCAAAGCATTTGCCACACGCAGCGCATTTGAATGGGCGCTCTGACTTGTGCAGGCGACGGTGGTAGCGAAGATTCCGCGCGTACGCGAACTGCTTGCCACAGTCGCGGCAGACGTAGTTCTTGTCGCCGGTGTGCGCAATACGGACGTGCTCCTTCATGTTGTGAAGCCGTGTGAAATGCTTGCCGCAGTGCGGACAGAAGATCCCGCCCTCATGCATCCGCCGGTGATCCGCATTCTCGCGGCCCGTATTCATCTCCTTGCCGCACAGTTTGCACCGGTACAGCACCTCCCCGGCATGAAGCCGCTTGTGTTTCGTTAGATCTCCGCCGACGGAGAACTGCTTTCCGCAGATGTCACACTGGTACGGCTTCTCCCCCGTGTGCGTTCGTCGGTGCTCTGTCACCGCGTAGCTGCGGATAAACTTCTTTCCACAGATATCACAGACGTAAGGTTTCTCGCCCGTGTGGGTACGGTAATGGTTGATGTACTCGCGCAGGCGCCGGAAAGACTTGCCGCAGTCCTTGAAGTCGCACATGTGGATGACTTTTTCGCGGACAGTCCCCGGAGGCCGACCTCGACGCTTCTTTTCGTCCACTGCTGGCGGCAGACTATTGCCAGCTTCTATAGCAAGTTGCTCCTCAGTATCAATAACACTCTTTAACAACACCTCCTGTAAGAATCTGTCCTCATCTTCCTCGATGAATGACGCTTCAGATTTGATGACAGTTGACATACTGTCAAGGTCAGAGCCAGTCGGAAACATCGCTCCGTAGACCTCATACGGCTGGCTCACTTGGCCACTGTCGGCACTAAGACTCACTGCAGCCAATGCAAGCTGCTGTTCATCCATTACATTCTGACTCCCATTATCCACAACATCATCACACGGGCCAGTGTCTGTTTTGTTTAGCACAGTCTCATCTCGCAGAACAGTTACATTTTCGGCAGCAATTTCAGGTTTCTCGGCATTTAGTACATGGTTCTCTAAAGTGCCAATGGCTATCTGCTGGCTGGTGGCTTTGGGTGGTCGACCTCTGCGCTTTGGAACGGACGTTACATCATTTGTGTACGAGTGGTCTTGACCGTTGTTTGCCGCAGACCCGAATCCTGCATGTTTTGACTTGATCTTGATTATTTCAACAGGACAAGCTTTAGACCGGCTCTGAGTCTGGATGTCACCTTTATGTTGACAAAACACCAACAGAATTAGTAGCATGCCACAAAAATGTACCTGGAGTTTTTACGCTAACAAATTACTCACTGGGTGTTGGTGTTACTTAGCCATGCCTTAAATCACAAGTATAATACGCTAAACACCCAGTGAAACTTAATTGGTAGCCATCTTGAAAAATAATAATAATCCCCATAAAAATTATTAGAGCCAGCATCATGCAACTAAACATGTTTGTGACAGATTTTATTTTTAAACACACAACAATCGATGACATGGACACTCAATCAACAAAAAAGCTGTCACATCACAGACTCCATGGAAAACAAAAAATACCTATACCATTAACTGCTAGATGCTGTAACGCAGGGTGGAGATTACAATGAATGTGGAGCTTCTCCGGTAGGTCTACAGGGTCATGCAATTTGCTGCAGTGGACAGTATGCCTGCAGCATGGTGAAGGCAGAGGTCACAGCATAATATGCCCAGTTAGCTGGCGCCAGTCATTAGCATGATATCTAGCAGTGGGCAGTCTAGTAATGTTGGAAATAATGTTTTAAATTTCTCTCAAGAGTTTGTCTGTTTAAGCGGCTTTCATTTCCAAAATTACTCCAGATTGCGCTGGGTCCCCCCAAAAAAATCGGGATACCTACTGCAAAGTTTAGTTACATGCCAAAATGTCCTTCATTTTACCCAATAAACAGCATAAAAGCACAGAATTAAACTCTTAGCACCAACGTCTCTGGTTAAAACTGACAGTATTAAAATCTACAGCAGTATGATGGTTCTTATGGTGTTACACTGCCGCTTGTTTAACAATGCAAAACTGCTTAAAACAAGGCAATCATATATATCATACTTTGCCCATGGTGTGCAATCCCAAGCCCCTTCGCGGCCGACAACAGACTCGTACAGCACTTGCAATCAAGCGTCTGCCCGTGATGTGTACGCTACTGCATGAACAAAACCAATTTGCAATTCATAGGGGTGTTAGGCTTGTCGGGCACACGTTTTCCCCCTTCCTTAATGTAAGTCACATTAACGCTAAATAAACCTTGCTTTCCAATGTCCATGCATCAAAGTCACTAGTATATTTGTTTCTCTGCCAACGTTCACCGTTACCATAGTAACAATAGCTACGGACACGGGCGTTTTGGTAATTCTTCCGATTAATCGTAAAATTTCTCTGTTCATGTTTTACTTTAGTTAGAGAGTAATTTCGAAAGTCAAAATTGTGCCTTTTAATAATAGGAAATTGAATTCTGACTTTACGGTAAATTTAAGCAAAACCAGTCCTTCATAGCTACATTCATACCGCTGTACAGCACATTATAGAAAAAATGCATGATTTAATCCACAAAACTGGACGTACATAACGTATATCAATGACTGGTGGACTGAGCCATGGCCATATGCAACATGCACAAAATATTTGGTAAATCTCGCATGCGTGGTACCAGAGATATCCTCCCAGACACACACACAAACACACACAGACATACCCATCACAGTCCTCCGGTGGGCTAGTTAACAAATCTGCATGGAACTCAAATTTTACTCACGAGAACGACTTACTCAACAAAATTACACTAAATGAAAATGCAGTGTTAGTGTAGTGTTATTTCTGTAAAACTGCTGGCAAATTCATAATCTTGTGAGTTCCACGGCGATGCCGATTCAATTCACCCATCCGTGCAAAACACTTTCCACACTCCTGACATTTAAATGGACGCTCGGTCTTGTGCAGTCGTCTGTGATAGCGTAGGCCGCTTGAGTATGCAAACTGTTTACCACACGTCGTGCAGGTGTACCGCTTCTCACCTGCATGGGCACTACTCATATGCTCCTTCATATTGTGCAATCGGGTGAATTCTTTTCCACAAATCAGGCAAACATTCTCTCCGGTGTGCACCCGGCGGTGGTCAGTGTACTCCCCACATCGCTGGAACTCTTTCCCGCAAATCAGACAGCGGTAAGGTTTTTCACCAGAATGGTTGCGCCGGTGTTTGAGGAGTTCCCCGGACGTGTAGAACTGCTTTGCACATACGTCGCAGACGAAAGGACGCTCATTTGTATGCTGGCGTTGGTGTACAGCGACTGAGCGAAACCGCGAAAATCCTCGACCACAAATGTCACAGTGGAATGGACGCTCTCCCGTGTGCTTGCGATGGTGCTCAACGCATTCTTTTCTGCGTATGAACGACTTTCCACAGATGTCGCATATGTGGATCACTCGCTCCCTTTTGACAATCGACTCCACAGGCTTAGGTGCTTCAGCTCTGCTGCCGGCTTGTGCCAGAACCTCACGAATTTTGTCTGTGTCCTTGGAAAGAGCATCATTCAGACAGTTATTATTTGACAGCAGGGATAAAAATGCTTCACCATCTTCACAGTCTACTGCTGTAACTGTCGTCTTAATGTTGGAGGTGACCATCATAGGACTGCTGTCTGAGGACAAATCTGGCAGGTCTCCATGGGTTAACGAGTGCACATCGCAATCACCATCCTGTTCGGAAGGGTTCGTCAAATTAACGTCGTCACGGGGATCCAGAGCGAGACATGGCTGGTCGTCAGTGAGCAATGTCATCTCATCATCCACACTGGTACAATGTGGCACAACTGAAGTCCTGTTCAGTGCTCTGTGGTAGGTGTAGCAATGATCTAGGCGGAATCCAACACTCGGCCTTTTCAGATTCTCCCTGGACGTAATGCGGATAACGGCCGACGTCCTTGTTCCGTGTCGTCCAGTAGATTTAGTGCACGTCACACCTTTACGTCAAAGAACAACGGAAGTCAGTAGACTGGGTACATCTGTCTACATGTATTAATAAATTTATGGCCAAGATAAACACAGCAGATGACTGAAACAGTGAACAAAAATGAAGTGTTTTTTGGACACCATGTAGCATGAATGAACAACATAAGAGCCTCTAATAAAATTAAAGTAACAAATGCAGCTGAACCATTTTAGGTCGACCTAATAAAGTGGGTCTCAAATGTCCGTCCACCCATCCGTACGTCCACAAAGTTTCTTCGATTTCAATGAAATTTGGTATGTAGGCAGAGGTCGACGAGTGATGCATGATGGTATGCAGTATGACCCGATCCAAGGTCAAGGTCAAGGTCACGAGCCCCTTAAAGTCGGAAATTTGGCCATTTTCAACGGCTATCTCCTCCCCCATTTATAATGGGGCTGGCAAATGACCACGAATTCCTGAATTAGTGGGCAATACCTAAAGCTTATCGGGGCCGGATTTCTGATTTTGTCCTAGTTTTTGTGTCACGTGACTTTGAAGTTGGCAGTAACCACAGTTGTGATTCTCAAAAAAAATTTTCTGATCTCAATGAAATTTGGTATGTATGTAGAGGTCGATGAGTGATGCATGACGGTATGCAGTATGACCTGATCCAAGGTCAAGGTCACGAGCCCCTGAAAGTCGTAAATTCAACCATTTTCGAAGGCTATCTCCTCCCTCATTTATAATGTGGGCTGGCAAATGGCCACAGGTCCTTACATTAGGGGCACAATACCTACAACTTATCAGGGCCAAATGTTTGATTTTTGTGCTAGTTTTTATGTCACATCACTTCGAAGTTGGCAGTAAGTAGGAGTCGACCGTCATTCCCGTATAAGACTAATTTTTCAAGATGGCTACTCCATAAGTATTTAAAATAGCCTATGAAAAGCATGCAATATGACAATCACACTAAATATGTTCATTCACTTCTAGCTACTGTATGAACATAACAGTATGTAAATGACAAATGTGACATTTGCAAAAACAACCATTTTATGATTATTATCAAAGTCAACCTGTGTTACCTGACACCGGTTTTTTGAGCAGTTTTATTGCTACTGGTATATTTAATTAGAGAGAAGATAAAGAGTTCTCCTATGTAGTCTCTGTACTATATAATGTGGCAAGTGCATATTAATGTGATTCTATCTACAAGAAGTCCAAAACTTCAGCAGGGTTTATGCACCAACTAATGAGTCTACTCAGCTCCATGAGTATGAAAGCAATTATAAACAATTTAAGAAAATCAAGCACTAGTACTTACCAAATGTATTTGATTAAAAAGTGGAGATCTTCAGGTCAAAAGCAGATCATCAGAATAAACTGTTCTTTGGCTAAACGCCATGTCTTAAAAATATATTAACACAGGTAAGTACCATTCAAATCAGGACACTACTTTGCTCCCAAAATTAATACAGCTAACATTTCTGTGTATGGCTTATACTGTGCTCTGCAAAAAAACTGAAAACTGACAGTTGGTATTATGCAATTAGTGTAAAAATATGAGTAGTTAATCTTCAAAATGACCTATTATGTGTTGAGTGGGGACAGAGCAGTTTTAAATCCCACTTGACTTAATACGTCCATTTAATAATTGTACTTAATGTTTCAGTTACTGTTGTTATGGTGTCCGAAACCAAAACCTAGGTTTTTTGAAAGACCGTCAGTTGCCGAAACCTAGGTTTTTGGCACCTTAACTGAAAAAATATTGTGCTACCGATGCCACCAACCGCCACACGGCTTGTGTGCCGAGGCGGCTGGCGCAGATCTAACTGAACTATTCAGAGGTGCTGAGTATTTCTCGTTTGGCGGCAGCGACGTCCTCACGACGTCTGGTCATGACGAACAATGGAAGGTTTGATTACTTTTATCAAGAAAACCTAAACTGAAACTGCGTTTTTTCTCTTAAAACCTACCGACAATGGAAATTTTGAAACCGTAACAACACTAGTTTTAGTGACAAATTATATAGGCATGTTTTCATGAAATGATGAGTTTTCAATAAATCCATGTATACTGCTTCTAAACAACAGTTTGCATAACCAACATGAATGTAAAAACGAAACCAAAAATATTAAATTATTTCACTGAACAATAATATTACTTAACATGCTCAATGTTTGTAGTAAAAATGTTGTTGTATGATTATATCTATGAACTATGATGCACCTAAATATCTACCTACACATATCTGAGGCGGAATCTTATGAAAAAATAATGTGCTACATGGGGGTACTTTCTTTGAAACTTAAACCCAAATTAATGACACAAAACTTTAACGCCAATAATAATGACTTATAGTTCTCAAAACTTTGCAACAAAACTTATCAAGGCTCATCATCTGTATGATAGCAGAATTAAAGCAAACCAGTTACTAAATCCTAAATGAGCAACATATCCACTGAATTGTTGAAAAGAAAAAGCACAGTTAATTTCCAACCAGTCTCAGACATCAACTGTGTAATGTCACTGTTACTGCCTAAACCCTGCTTCAGTTTTGAACAGTAACAAAGACCAACAATTTACCTTTCTCAACAATCTCCAAACAGATATCTTCTTCTGTCAAGATAACCGGAGGCAGGTTTTCCATCACACTGCCAAATGCAAACATCACAACATTAGTGACAACAATGTAAGATACCTAAAACACCTCAAATGTACACAAAAACTTCACATAAAACTGAATTAGCAAGTTAACTGAAAACTGCCTTCTATCCTATGGCAGCATGCCATTTTAGGGACTATAGTCACAAAAAATAACAAGATACAGTCGGATACGGCAGACTTCGCCCCCAGTGCCGCCACCTGGCGAATTTGATGAAACATATGTTGTTTTTGATGCTCGCCAATTCCTTCCATTCCTTCGGCTTTCTTCAGCACAGACAACGAGTATATAACAAACATATTTTCCGAACATGTCACTAGTACTACATGTTCCCAACATAGATATTTACGATTATTTACCAAGCAGAAGAGTCTACCACATTTCAGTTAGTATGTTCCGCACCACAAAGATCGGTCCTGGTTCCTTTACTGCTCATCTTATACATGTCAGAACTTGTTGGCATTGCAGCCTCATGAAACATTGAACTACATTCCTATGCTGATTACGGACAGGTGTTGTTGCATTATAAGCCAGACACTCTGAATAGCAGAATGGTTTCACTTGAGAAATGTATTTATGACATCGGAGAGTGGATGGCAGCTAATCATATGAAGCTAAATCCTGATAAAACTGATATTTCTGGATCGGTACCAGCAACCTGTTAAAGAAAATGACGCCATCATTTCCTTCACTAACAGTCAGTTCATGTAACCTGCTGACAGTGCACGACTCCTCATTGTTATCATCTCACCAGACGAGAGCTTCACGCAGCACATCTCCAATGTCAGTGCTCACGGTTTCTACCAGCTTCGACAGATATGATGTGTCTGACAGACGTTAGATGATGAATCAACAGCCACACTCGTACACGCGTTTGTTACTAGTCGAGTTGATTACTGCTGCAGCCTGCTGGTACAGGTCGGCGAAGACTGTGACTGACAAACTGCAGGTGGTCCTACATTCTGCAGCAAATGTTGCCACAAACACATAAAGGTCTGCTTCATACAATAAGACACTACCTTCACTGGCTGGACATGACAGACCGTATTCAGTTCCGAATAGCTGTAACAATGTATCACTGTCTTCATGGAACTGCTCCGGACTACTTGTCGGAATTGGAATTGCATGTTCACTGACATCATACAGCTTGTCATCTTGCAAGTTACTAAGATCCGTCAACAGCAACCAGCTTATTGTCTCACCAGTCAAACTGTCTACATACAGCGGGTGACGTTTTAGTGTATCTGGCCCAACTGTCTGGAATAGACTACCTCAGAGTCCCTACATCATCTCTTGATGTATTTAAGCATTATCTTAAACGTTACCTATTTGCACGTTATTAACATTTACTGTGACACCATATAGCACACTAATGACTTTGTGACTGTTTTCACTCTACAAATTTCCATTGTCGATGTCAATGTCATTGTCAACAATAAATATTGCATTAACATACACACTTTTGAATATGAATTGCACATTGTGCAGTGAGGCGTAATTTTTAAACCGTACATTGGCAAAAGATGAGCAAAAAATGCAATATCGAACCTGGCATCAGTTAGGCACAGGATTGCTCCGAGGCATGAAGCCAGCTTGGTGGCATCAAGGCCAAGCTTCTGCCCAGCAGAAAGTATCCGTGTGATGTCCAGCGGCGTATCGTGTGGCAGAACAATTGCCCCAGTGTAAACAAACTGCAGGACGACCTCGACCGTGGCAATGTCGCAGTCAGAAACATGCAGCTTGAACACAAAGTTCTTCTTGGCGCTGTTGTCCGACTTCTCAAATGCAGCATGCAGTTTAACACTCACCTATTAATACCACCATTCACAACAACAACAACTACAACAACTACAACAACTACTGATATAGTTTTTGCCAACTGTCCATTTCGACAGCCACTTTGTAAGAGAATGTAAGCTAGCTGGTTGCCCGGTGCTTTTCTTTATGCCAGGAATCTTTTGGTGATAAGTGGCACAGTTTTTTCACAGGCCAAATGCCCTTCCTGTCATCCAACCAACAGTATTAAAGCACTGAAGAAAGCATAAAGCATTGACCCAACGAGTTTCCAACTCTCTTTGTTACAAAAATTTCCAAGACTTTCCAGAACCCCAGAAGCCAGGACACAGTCATACGCCAGCGATGTTTAAATATAAAGACAAACAGCAGTTACTATGGGGTCCGATGCAGAGCCCCGGATGCCAGCGATTTTTTCGTATCTAAAAATAAAATCTCAGATAATTTTCGCACCTGCGCCTGCATCGTGTCCACCTCCTAAATCATAGCCTAAAAATTCAAGGACTTTCCAGGACCTTTCACTAAAATTTCCAGGACTTTCCAGGGCCAAACTCATTTTCTAGGACTTTCCAGGAGACGTGGGAACCCTGACCCAACCAGTGGTCTGGCCTCCTTTCTTCACCAAACTCCTGTTGGGACTTGGGAGGGCATTGTTCCAAATGCTCCATTCATATTGGCTGTCGAATACCAGTACCACTGCCAACTCTCACTGAATTAGGACAAAATCATCACCACTCACCATATCTGCTAAGGAAGCCTTTTGGAACTGCTGACAATGGATTTTACAATGTAGCACAATGGCCTAGGGATTCTAGTTTTCTAGTGAAATTCGAATGGGGTCAACCCTTGAAATGCAGCTGGGGTAGGTTAAAACTGGCAATTTTTTACTAATATCTTGCTGTAGGCCTATCTCAAATGGTGCAAGATGGACGTAATTGCAATAGAATGCTAATAGGAACTCCTAATGCGATTTATCAAATGGTGGGATAACTGCTATTTTCACTGACCTTGACTAGCTCAAACCACCCCATTCTCTTTTTGGCATCACTTTTCCTATGTTAATAGAAATCACAACAGATGGAGATACAGACATCAAATTTCATAGGTACATTGACCGTAGCAAGTCCCAGCCGATAAATAAAAAATAAATAAAAGGGCATGGTCAGGTCACTTGTCTCATTTTTAAATTTTGGAGCACCAATCATCGTTGAAAAAAGGAATGAGTAAAACTAGGCATTTCAAAGATCTAACACTTACAGCTGACAAAACAACACTGTGTGCTGGAACTTCTGTGCCGTCAGGCAGAACAATGAACACATCACATAGAAAGTTGTCAAGGTGATATCTGTACAGAGTGCTGGAGATTTCACGAACATGCTCTGCTGAATGATCCATAATGTTCAATGACGTCAACTAGCCATCAACCTGACACACATAAAACTCATTGCACCATGTTCTGGCTAGTCTACTCCCTTCAAACAACGACAACAACAACCATTTTATGACTATACTACAAGTCAACCACTGCCAGGTAACGTCCCTAGCTAAGAATAGCAGGATTTAGCTGGAGCAAAATTTTACTGCCCACATGCTTTGCTCACGGCAACCATCGCATTCAGATTAAGGAAAAGATGCTAGCTATTAGCACTGTCTTTAGTGATGGCACGATACATCGTATTGTATCAAAT
>Ga0209780_1001416_pt1 | contig 15737 bp, 8 predicted proteins | sample WorMetexBAHAMAS2_FD_187384 | JGI IMG/M metagenome (GOLD analysis project Ga0209780, IMG submission 187384) | Marine gutless worms symbiont microbial communities from Max Planck institute for Marine Microbiology, Germany - Inanidrilus exumae... | ecosystem: Host-associated > Annelida > Digestive... | reverse complement strand
AAAGCACACACTCCACAACGTCAGATGCAGATCATTGCCAAAAGATGGCTGTGGTTGATGGGATGGTCCTAGTCCAGAAGCTATCAAAGAAAGCGGCAGCTGTGGTGACAGTGAAGGACCTCAGTGTGTGCTTCAATGACAAACTGATGAATCTCACCAGACACTTTGACGAGGTCATTTATGTCTTTGACACATACAGAGCTGACTCGCTGAAGAACAGAGCGAGGCAAAAGAGATGAAAGGGGAAGGACCCGTGCAGTATCAAGTCCGAGACCAGCATTCGGCACATCACATTGAATCGATTCCTGTCACATGATCAGACAAAGGCAAATTGGACACAATACCTGGCTGAGAAAACCTTGGACTACAACAAAGATTCCGACAAGCTGATTATTACCTCAGCGGCAGGCCCACACAAGAAGTAACAGAGATGTGGGCCCTTTTCCAGACAACAACCATGAGGAAGCAGATACGTTGATGATATGCTTGGGAGTGTCTGCAACAGAGCGAAACTCCATGGATGCACAGATGACTTTCTTTTCTCCGGACACAGATGTCCTGGTTTTGATCATAGCCAATAATGATCGACTGCCAAAGAACACCTCCATCTTCATGGCATCAAGTGTCCAGCAGATAGAGCCATTATGGACAGCTCTGGGGCCAGATAGGGCAAAGGCTTTGCCAGGAATCCATGCATTCTCTGGGGGAGACAACACTGGACGGTTTGCTCGGATAGGCAAGTCAACTTGGTTGAAGCTGTTCATGGAGGCAGAAGAGGATGTGATTAAGGCTCTATGCACGCTTTGTGATGATGCGGATGTGAGTGAGGACTTGCAGTTAACCTTGGCCCAATTCGTCTATACTGCTTACCGCCCGAAGGGCATCAAGCTCTCAAGCATTCCAGAGTTGCGTTGGCACCTGTTCTGCAAATACATGGAAGAAAGTGAGAAGCTACCACCTACCTTGGGAGCCTTCAAACAGCACATCTTGAGGGCTCGTGTTCAAGCTAAGTATGGGGCCAGGCTGCAGTCCCCAGCAGGAACTGCTGGGTCCCCAGCAGGAACTGCTGGACCCCCTGGAGAATGGCTACCACAGGGACAGCGATGACGGCAGCTCAAACCTACCACCACTGACTTCCCACCAGCACCTGAAGCCATCGTGAAGATGGTCAGGTGTCAGTGCAAGGGAAACTGCTCATCAAATCGCTTTTCATGCAAGTCCAAGAACTTGCCATGCACTGACTTATGTCTTTGCAACACACAGTGCGAAAATGACGCTGACACGTATTACGACAATCACGAATCAGATTATGACAGTGATGGTTAATGTTGTCTGCTCTATACTGAACGTTGTTGTCTGATATCTTTGAACCCAAGGTACATCTGTGAACTCAAAGATTATTGATGTAACATCTCACATGCTTTGTTCCATACAGTTGTTGGGAAAAAACGTTTTCAAGTAAAGGTGTTTGGTTTATTCCTCAGTTACTGTATCTTGTGTGTATTGGATCACATTCTAAGTTATTGCATTAGATTCCTTGACCTCAAAAATGTATGTTTAGACACAAAAATCATGTGTCTATGATGCTTAGAAGCTGAGATATTGCCAGATTTCAGAAAAAAACAGTCGCCATTTTGAAAATCCATGATTGCGGCCATAGGGTGCTTGGAAAAAATGTAAACATTGTTTTTCAGATTCAGTAGGTCCTAACCTTTCCAAAAATGTATAGTTTTCCAAATCTCCAAAAATTCTGAACGAAAATACATAAGAAAATGGACTATGTCATTCTTTTATGTGGATAAAGCTTAGCAGTGACAACACTACGGCAGCTATTAGCTTCCATACAACTAGCCTGTTTATGCATTTATACCCTAGCTTATGTCAGCGAAGGCATTGTGTTTTTACGCTGTCCCGTTTGTTCATCCGTTCACAAGCAGTTTCAAACTTTTTACCATCTGAAGAAAAGTGACATATATGGCTTGGTATAATTTCAACAAATGAACTGATTTTGTTATTTTTTGCCGGAAATGTTAATAAAAAAATCAAGCATTCAAAAGATGCTTTACCTTCCCACCTGACCTAATTAGTGCTTCTGCAGTACCTGGCGAAACAGGAAACTCGCAAATTGATGTGTCAAAACTGTAAGTTCTTTGTTGAGCCGGGACTGAAAGTCAAGTGGACAGTATTATTATATTTGAACAAAACGTTAGCTGCTATTAAACAAGTCCCAGATGACAATTTTCTCTTTCAGCAAGACAGTAATTCACCGGCACATTATGCGCGCAATATAGTCCAACTGCTGCAATTTCTTTTTCCTGAGCTGCAGTCCAGAGTCATCGAGATTGAAGAAATCAACGAGCAACTAGTTGGAAATCCGCCAAAGCTGTAATACAGCATGTCAGTGAAGAAAAATGCGATTTTTTGGTGTTTCTGTGTTTTGCTATGTAGTAGGTAGTGCAAAAGCACTAGTTATTTTTGATTGTCTGCTTTTTTGTTAACATTTCTGCCAAAAATTATCAAAATTAGTGCGTATGTCCGAAGTTATCGCAAGCCAAAGTGTCATATTTTTTTTCCAACAGTGTACAGTGTAATTACTTTTAAAAGTAGTTATGCCCATCACTGTTAAGTGGTGAAAACAGCTGTCATGATCCCATGAATCAGTAACAAACAAAAACGACAACATCAAAGTACTAAAGGAAACTAAGTTCTGACTCCGTCCAGCTACTAGAGGATCGACTTGGATGCCCGAGCTTCAACGTGGATGTCTTCGCCACCACATACTTGCTCTTTGACTAACCAGGTCATCTGTAGAAGCTAGTGGTTATTCCCCGTAGTTTCATCGAAACTACTCAAGTAGTTCATGAGATATGGTGTTCACAATATTTGACCTTGACGGCCTGCTGTGTGACCTTGACCTTTGACCTCCAGAAGCTAATTAGGTTATCAGCATGGGCTACAGGCTATTCCCTGTAAGTTTTATTAAAACGGTTCAAGCCGTTCACTTGATATCGTCGGTACAATATCTGAACGAACGAACGAACAGATAGACGAACGACTCGGCCTAAAAATGTACCAATGCAAGTTATTACCCCCAAACTATCGGTTCACCCTTTTGCACTGTTCACCCGAGTGCCTAAATCGCTAACTGCGAATGCATTCGTCCGATCAGGGGCGTAGCTGGCCAGGGAGGGCCGGAGGTCTTGACCCCCCACCCCCAGCTACCACAAGGGTAACTTGAGATTTGCATAAATCCAATGAGAAATTTTTGACGTATGGTATCCCCTCTGCCATCGTGGTTAAAAGGCGCATTTTCAAGAAATGTTATTAAGAGCCAGTCTGGTCAAATTTTTCCTGCAAAAATGCTATATGTCAGTGCTGCGATGTGGCCTAAAACAGAACAGAAATAAAACTTAATTAAACCTAGGTTAGCCGAAATCGCAATATCTTGGACAATATCCTCAACATATAACTGGTCACATAAGAGACAACTTTAACAAACCATTCACTTTCTTTGCACTGCACAACGACTAGTACAAGCAATACAGTATGCACACCTTGTTATCCACACTTGCCGGTTCATGATTTCTCCACCGAGGATAAAGCTAGCGGCGTCATATTTTGCATGGTGGTTCATCAGCGTCCTGGGCACAGAGTCTCACATTTTGGGAACTTTGCTCTCCAGAAGCCCAAAATCGGATGAATCGGCCAGTCTAGGCTGTTGTGACTCCATAACTCACAGGCCTATCAAGTTCGCGCGGCGTGTGAACGTAGGATCGGCATGTGTGGATATACGTCCGTCCTCAAAAACGGATGTACTTGTCTGATAAGTCACTCGTAGAAAAATAATTTACAACTCGACAGCCATGGCTGCAAATTTTTTTGCCACTACAACCAGCTCTGTTGGAACAACACTGTGGCTCATGACATACTAAAACTACGGTAAAATTGCCATATTCGTGGGCTACAGTGAGAAGTATTAAATGTCCCAATCAACAAACAATAGGTTATTTACGAGACGACTTTTATTCTTGGCAATTGAGTACATAACAAAACTTATAACAACCAAAAACATACAAAAAACAAATTATACAAATAGGCCTACACAGATAGATAAAACAAGAAGCTCAGCTATCGCAGGGGGACTATGTGACGCGCTATCGTATGTGAGTTGAAATCTTGTCAACTGCTGCAAAGTTCTATGAAAAATCACATTTGAAAAAGGGTTGCAGTAGGTCAATGACCTTCAAAGTCATTCAAGGTCATCAAAATTGCCGCTATTTGATAGGCCATATATTACTAGTAAGTAACAACGACTCTATCTTGCACCGTTTTCGAGATATTACCACATTTACAGTGTATGTAACTGCCTGTGACCTTGAGAAGTGGTTTAGTATTGATAAGACATTGGAATTACAAGTCGCGTGTGACGTGTGCTTTCCAGTGGCGGATTTAAGGCAGAAGGCCTAGTCGGCCACTGATCAAGGCGGCCTCCAGCGAAGGGCAAGACACCGTAGGCAAGCGGAAGCGCTGTTCGTCCTCATGATCAGAGTGCTGAGGTGTGGTGTACATTACGAAGAGTACGTCGTTAAGATGCACTCGTCTGTATCAATCAGCACACCAAATTTGAAGTGCCTACCTTCACCCAGTACAAAGATATGATTAAGGCCCACAATTTAAAAGTGGGTCACGTGACCCTGACCACGTCCATTAGTGGGTAGTCTGTCATACCCAGCTAACATGTAATATAGCCTGCTGCTGTGCACAATTTGACGATTCTAGCTTCAGCCGTTCCAGAGATGATTGGAGCCCCCAAATTTTTTAGATGAGTCACTTGACCTGATCACACCCTTTTCACACGGGTGGTTTGTCACCGTGGGCTAGGACTTGCTACTATCAACCCATCTACCAAATTTGAAGGAAAGGCGATAAAATGTGGAAAATGGGGTAGTTAGGGGTCACTCAAGGTCACTGGAAATAGCACCATTCGATAGAGCGCATACGAGTTCCTATGAGTCTTCAACAGTAACTATGTTCTCTCTTGCACCGTGTCTGAGATATAGCGAGATATTAGACTGAAATCAACGATTTTAACCTACACCACCTGTATTTGGCGCCCCAATTAGAATTTTGCCAAGATCTTGGTACCAAGAAAACGTAGGGTCCCTGGGCTATCGTACTGCGTATTCTGGCGATCCTATGTTCAGCCATTTTGGTACAACACTGGTGAGTGGTGACGAAATAACAGACAGACAGACGGACATATGACCATAGTACATATCGTGGTAGCATAGCATCGCTCGGTAAAAACTAGCCAATATCACACACAAACTGGCCTACTGAGAAAAAGACGAAAGCAAACTCACAAACAGCATGAGCCGTGCTGAGACTGTCGCACACTTTAAGCCATTCATCGGCTTTCAAACGTTTCCTGTCGGACAGCATTTTTAACCGGCATACTGGTATCAGGAATATAGAACGATGCGGCACTCAATAAATTTGATCGGTGTCATACTGCCGCGGATACACCTGTTCACAACTAATGCAGAAAATCGTTTACGGCGGCCAACCATTCACAACTCAACTGTTTGGCGTCCCTTTACTATGCGGTCTGTATACACTGTCAACTCGGTTAGTTAGTTAGAGTTTAACGTCTCTTTTCAGCACAAATATGGCTATATCAGAGACGAAAGTTCAGGGGCGGAGAGCTATCACTACCCTGTGAAGGAAGGCCAGAGATATATTAACCTCAACCCTGGCCGCCTTTTTGTTCAGCAGTTACCTAAAAAGTAAAAGGGATCAAGAGGCTCATTTAAATTATTACACCAGCGCCTGGTAGTAGTAGTAGTAGTAGTAGTAGTAAAACGAATGTTCATTAACGTGACTGTAAGTGCAATGTACGTCAAGGTCACGGTACAGTTAACTGCCGTCACGCTGACTGTAGATGTTACGCGTATGACTGCTGGAACACCTGGGACTCGAGACGCGATCTGAAAGTGGTCAGAGACGGTGACGTACGGGTAAGACAGGAAGACATATAACAAGGAGAGACAACTATCACACCACAACACAAAACAAAGTTAAATACGACAAAAACAAGCATACATCCGTAACAAAAAAATACATATAACACAAAATCAACACACAGAAATAACCTAAAGCCAGGTTTATTTGCGTCCTACGATATCCAACCTGGAAACGGAGTGGGACCATTCTGGTAGAATGGCAAGGGATGGAAAAGCAAGAAAATAGATGAAGCGAGTAAGAAAGGGAAAAGTGAAAGATACTAAAAATAAGAGTAGAAAGTGGAGGAAGTGAAGGGAAGGCCCCGCGCTTTGTACAGTAACAATCAAATGTGGGTATATTCTACGATGTATTTTTTGCCCATTGTCTTTCAGCCTTCGTCACTAAAATCACAAATGAACAGATAGACATTACTGTCAACAGCGACTGTACACATTTTGATTCAGATGTTGGTACCATCAGTAGACTGTTGTGCATCTCACACATATACTGTATTATAACATCTACAGGTATGCTTGGCTAGTTAAGTCAGCTGAACCTTGCCTAGGGCCCCCGGGGGCACCTGCTTCCACCAGGTCTGAGTGTCACTGGTCCGCATGTGTGGAATGGTAAGATGCCATTAGCTATGAACAGTTTAAGTGCCTAGTACAAACATTCTATTTGTGAGTTAGCTGACCACGGTGCACCTTAGAAATATCGTTGGTAACTAACTCTCTAATGCAGCTAGACAGTCAAACTCTTGCCAATTGTGTCGTTAGACAACGGCGCTGCAGTCACTCGTATCAAAGTCATAGCTCTCAAATGAAGTCATGCCTATAATGTATCATGATGCTGAGCTAGTTCAAAAGAAACGTTGACTTTTGAACGCTGCTGCTACAAGGGTCATCAAAATGTTATTAGATCGGGTCCAGGGTCATCGGTGACAGGACGGTGGGAGATCACCAAGGTGTGGTCTTCGGACTCTGTGTTCTGATGCAGGCGCCGGTGTACAAAGTCACGGAGGTCATCGCGGCGTGGTCTTCGGACTCTTTGTGCTCTGACGCAGGTGCCGGTGTACAGAGGTCACAGATGACAGTAAGGAGGTCATCGCGTCGTGGTCTTCGGACTCTTTGTGCTCTGACGCAGGTGCCGGTGTACAGAGGTCACAGATGACAGTACGGAGATCATCGCGGCGAGGTCTTCGGACTGTTTGTCTGCTGGTGCAAGTGTATGGAACTGCGAGGCTGCCGTCTCCAGCTGCGGCGCCGATCCTGCGCCGAGCAGAAGTACTCGAGCAGTTCGACAAAGTTGATCTTGCTGCGGACATCACCCGACTCACCGCCTGTCTTCTGAGACCTGCACAGGCATTAACTGCTCGACTGACGTACATGCATCACTGATGGAGTTACGGCACCGTCATCAGGGTGGGGCCCACGGGGGCAGGGCCCCAGCAAAAATCGTCAGGGCCCCGGCAAAAATAACTGGACTGATCATGTTCCATATGGGTTGCCAGATAAAAATTTAGGTATTTTGGGGCATTTTTGGTATTAAAAAATCGAAAAAGACCAAACGGCAACCCTGTGTTCCATGGTTATTTTAGATAGATTTCTGTGATGTCATTTGTATGAGTACTTAGTCTCTGTTTTGGGGAAGCATCGATGCTCGGACATGGCGCGGGTGAACTGCAGTTCAGTGTGAACTGCAGTGTGATTTAAGTTAACGGTAATGGAAACGGATTCATTCTGTTAACAGATAAAATTTATTTCCGTAAACAATAACGATAACGGAAATGGAAAAATTGAAAAACAACTGAAACTGGATAAATATTATTTCATTTTTCGTTGTACAACCGTCGCCGACATTGTACGACGAGACGCCGTGTACACGACGTAAATGGATGCACGCCTACACATAAACAGTTTATAGGTAGGTATACGTCATAAAATTTTCAGTTTTGGCCAAACTTTTGAGCTGGACTCAAGACTGAAGCCTACGGAACTCGACTCACACCATGTAGGACTGACTCACACACATACATACCATCACCACCACCACCACCACTGGAAAAGGCCATTTTCCATTTTCCAGGTGAATCTACATCATGCAGTTGCTTACTTCTTTTTCAAAGCACTGACCTCAAGCTTCGTCTGTGCTGTGTGCTCCTTATGATGATTAGCTAGAGGCGTGGCTAAAGTGGCGCATGGTAGTATATATTGCGGCCCGGACTGCAGCAAATTGTAACTTCTTTGGCGTGAGTTGTGGGCGTGTTTGTTTACATGCGTATGCCGACCGTTTGCCGGTAAGACGATCTGTTGAATATTCATGTCGCGTAAAAAAAACAAATCGCGCGAGCACACCAGAACACACCAGTAAAACTGTAAAGCATTAAGTTTGTAACAAGATGTTATAGTGACGTAAATGTTGAAATATTTTATCAAATTTAGTATATTTCTTATTCTCATTCTTTACTGCTACCAATCTTGTTCTCTTGTTGACAAAATACGAAATAATGGCTTCCTCTGTATCGCAGAACTAGGGAAACTGTATCGTCTGTTGTTGAAATAGGCCGGTCAGTACCCAAGAATTTATATATTCTATCCTTCTAGACTAATCTCAATCAATTAAACCACCCACAGGCCTTGTCCTTTTATCATCTACGACCAAACTCCACTGGGGAGTGGCACTGCTGTCTTTAGATCAACATCAGTACCTTTTAGACCCTTGCACGTGCCATCAGGTCCAGCTCGGCCCAGACCGTTTGCTCGAAAAATCTTCAGGCCCAGCCCATTTTAGACCCGCCTTAGATGAGGCACGGCCTGGCCCACAATTCCATTACTAACAGGTGCCTATGTAATATGCATGAAAGGAAATGTCAGTTAGGGAGATGCGCTGCGGGCGAATACGAAGGGGATGCCACTGCATGCAACATTTATAATACAATTACAAAATATAACGTAGATTGTAGAATGAACGATCTAAATGCTGGCTTATTATTTGCAATTATAAGCCCATGATAAGCTCTGGGTGACTATGATGGATATGGGATATCCACTGCACTTGACTGACTTGCTGGCCAAACTGTACAGGAAACAGCTTGCTAAGGTCAAAGTAGCGGGAACACTATCAAAATGGTTTTGTATTAAGAAAGGAGTCCCATAAGGTTGTGTCCTTTCTTTGTACTTGTTCAACATCCTTGTGGAGATGGTGATGAGGGAGACCCTCGATATATTTCAGGGTGGACTACAAATTGGAGGGTGAATATTCATGAACCTTTGCTATGCTGATGACATCATCCTGTTGGCCACTTCAGAGGCAAAACTACATAAAAGCTGGTGGATCGCTTAGACAAATCAGCCGTAAATACAGTCTACTCATCAACGTCGCCAAGATCAAGGCAATGGCGAGCGACGGCAGCTAATAACAACAGTTGTAATGAAGTGTACAAATAAAGACCGCTGGTCGATGTATGGTGTGGAGGGAAGCTGATTGGCAGAAGGAATGCAGTGTAGTCGGCGCTGCAGCGTGCGGAATGCATCACTCTGTGGCAGCAACATCAGAAGCCCATACAGACTCTTCACAAGATGATGGTTGTGTTCCACATCCAGCAGCTGCAACCGCAGGTCTTCAACACACAGCCACAAATACACGCGGTGACTTCACTTTGCGGATCAGTCTTTTCACTGAGTCTAAAGACTGAGCTAATCCGTAATCTGAGCAGCCAACTTTGGTCTTAGTCCCAACCTTGGATTAGCGTTTTAGCTGAGCGGAAATTGTTCTAAAAATAGAACAGTAGGTTACACGGGTGGACATATAAAAAGATTCAGTCGAAGCACGCGCTGTACTTATTTTATTTGGCACTCGACGACGTGGTCTATTTCTTCCGCAAAGGATACCAGCTGCTATTCTGGCTGCCGCAATCATCGCCATGTTTGTTTGTTTACTTTGTTCAGCTAAAAAGTGAAGTGGTTTTCCGCTCAGCGAAAGTTATTCCTTATAGTGATTAACCGATCTCTTCCATGTGAACGCAATAGGACTGGGACTAGAAAGTTTGGATTAACTTTGGTCTCGATCCACAGTTTTGGACTGAGTGATTTGCTGAGACCAAACTTTGGATTGAGCAAAAAGACTGATCAGAAACGTGAAGTCACCCACTGTCATTGTTGTAAGACCAGCCCTTCATCTATGGCCTATAATGGAAGGCAGCCAACACGTAATAGTGATTGGGTCATCTGTCGCTATGAACAAAGTCTAAAACGTTAGCTAAAGACCAAAGTTCAGTCTAAGACCTAATTAATGCAACACACAAACCTAACCATTCAGACTAAACTTTGGTTTTAAACTTAAGTTTTAGCCTTTGGTCTTAGCAAAAGATAAAGTGACCCACTGTCACTGTTGTGAGACCAGCCCTTCAGCTAGCTCCTATACACGGAGGCAAACTGCACGTAATTCAACAGTAAATTCAATATATAACTTGTAATACGATTACTAATGTATAACCAGTAATATGTAATTCAATTCAAATTACCATACACTTCCTTGTTATTGGGTAATTTTGAGCTATACTTGCTAAGTGAATCACATTAATTATATTACATTAACAATGTTGAATCACTATTTCACCACAGCGGTTATTATCACAAACGATATCAGTAATGTCTGTCCCTTGAGGTGGATGTTTCAATGCCCAGTAACAGGTTAATAGTAGTCAGCACTTACAGGTGAATATTGGCGACTCAATCAGCTGAACAAGCCGGTCGATCTCGGTCAGAAAATCCACAGTGACTTCAAGACTGCCACTGAAGATAGCAGTTAAGGACACACATCAGCTAGTTAGTTAGTTGGAGTTTAACGTCCCTTTTCAGCACAAATATGGCTATATCAGAGACGAATGGTCAGGGGTGGAGAGCTATCCCTACCCAGTGAAGGAAAGCCAGCAATATACTAACCTCAACCCTGGCCGCCTTTTTGTTCAGCAGCCACCAAAATAGGAAAGAGATCAAGAAGCCCATTTAAATTATTACACTAACGCCTACAAGAGGGAAGACAACTATCACACCGCAAGACAAAACTAAATCAAATATTACTAAAAGAAGCATGCATCCTTAACTAAAAAACACATGTAACATAAAATCAACACAAAAAAACTAAAGCCAGTCGCCTCCTACGACATCCGGCCTGGAAACGGAGTGGGGCTATTCTGGTAGAATCGGAAGGAATAGAAAAGCAAGAAATTAGATAAAGCAAGTAAGAAAGGGAATAAGAAAAAGTAAAAGATACTAAATGATACAGTAGAAGTGGGAAAGTGGGGAAGTGAAGCGATAAGGGGAGGCTGGATTGCACCGGGCCCACACAGGGGCTAACTGCTCCAAAGGAACGAAAGCTGTAACCCTGATAACACAAGGTAACGGATGATGTAAAGGATACAAGATTGTGAGTAGATGGCAAGCATGTTGATAGTTCTGAGTCAACAAACACAGGGCAACCGTGGAGACTGGGTTATGACACCACGCCTTGTACAGTGAACAGAACAGGTTGCAACTCGCCTACAGAATACACACACAATCAACATACATTCAACACACAACACATAGCCCTTTAACACAAACTCTGTTAGCTGGCACTCCCAGTTAATAACAGGCAGACGCTGTGCGAGCAACGTTTTACGGCCTGCTTGTATTTGCTGGTGGCATTGATTGATTTGGGTTAAGCTCTTACGTCCCACTCAACATAAAATAGGCCATTTCTGAGCTGTTCTTCACAGCTGATCTTTTTTGGTGGTGGCAAATAGCAGACACAGATTACGAATCAGATACTATGGTTGTCAACATATACCATCTCTGTACTGTTATATTCAACGTAGGTTATAGAAAACAACTGGACGTGGTATACTGCAGACGGATGATGTCTGACAAAGGCATACTCAATTTACTCAATGGCTACCAGTACGGCAATGTATTGAATTTAAGATGGCCGTTCTGGTGTACAAGGCACTGAACACAAAGTACCTGGCAGACAACTGCCAACTCATCACAACCACTGGCAAATTCGACAGTCTAATGTGGCTACCTGTGAAGTTCCAAGAACCCGCACAAATCTGGGTGATCGATCCTTCACTGCTGCTGGTCCACGTCTGTGGAACAATCTACCACTTCATCTCAGTGACTTGTGAATTATCACTTCTAGAGTTTTGCCGGTTAATGAAAACGCATTTGTTTGGCTGATGATCCCAGCGCCTAGTTTCTTATTACTGGCCCGCCTACACAGTGTAGGGGCCAGACTAATGATGCTCGCTGGCGTCTGTCGTCGTCGTCTGTAACACTCTCATATGCAATGTAATGTAATGGCAAGCTAATAGTGTTACGTCCCGTTAGAGCGAAACCTTGTTTTATGTATAGTGCGCTTGACCCAAATGTACTTACTTACTTACTTACTTACCTCCAGCATTGACAGACACACAAACCACATAACAGCTGCCAAGCATCTGATTAGCGGGTCACAGGAGGACAATCTCGCATCAGAGGCATAAAAGGCATCAACGATGGTGTAACATTGCCTACAATTGCATACTTCCATACTGATAACTAGGTTTTACGTCCCACCAGACACAAAATAGGTCATTTCAAAGACGTTCTTCCCAGCCAATCTCTAGGCTAAGTACTAAAAACTAAAACAAACACAACAAAGCAAACATGCATCCATAACAAAATATACCACAACATAAAATGAACAAAAAAAAACTAAAGCCAGGTTTGGAAACAGAGAGGGCCTATTCTGGTTTCAGCACTTCATACATTTGTCACTTACTTACTTAATTAGACACTTACCCACTTACTTACAGCCCCGGGACCCACACGGGGCATCAGAGGCATAAAAGGCATCAACAGTGGTGCAATGTTGCCTATTTGCATACTGCCATACTGAGAACTAGGTTTATGCCAAAGAAAATAGCATCGTTTACACTTCCTTTTACATTCAACGTAACGACTAACGGAATGAATGAGACACACAGTTTACTCCAATTAGATGTCTTGTTGCCACCAGGCCTACCAAGCATGTGTACCTGTGGATGCTTATGTTACAATGCTAGTTTTGTTGAGCAGACTATGATAAATGATACTAATGTTGTTGCTGACTTCTGTAGAAGTAAAGTAAAGTAGAGTTTTACGTCCCTCGTGACACAAAGTATGTCTTTTTGGAGATGTCGCTTGCAGCCAATCTCTTGGCTAAGTACTGAAAAACTTAAGTATAATGCAGAAAAAACAAAAGTGCAACTGCATCTGTAACAAATAAAAAATAAACGCAAAAACTAAAGCCAGGTTCGGTCGCCTCTTACAACCTCTGGCATAGAAATGGAATGGGCCCATTCTTAAGGAAGTAAATATGTAAGGAATTATGTTAAGTAAATGATTTACACAGCTCCGAAATCAAAGCATGAATCTGGCACATTACAGCCCCAGAGCCCATACGAGGCTATGGACAATGTATGCATATAACCTAACTGCTCATTCAACTCAATCAACAGACCTCAGTGCTCAGTTCTTTGAGCTGCGTGCGAAGTTCAAACAGTTCGGATGACGTAAGCAGAATAGTGCTCAACGACTGTATCATATGTGACGCAAACATGACGTCGTTCTCGCCTATCAATATCTCAGAACAGCAGCTGTACACATCCTCGGCGTTCAGCAGCAGACACAGCTGTCTGCAAACAGCAAGTGAACACGCAACTATCAACACTCGGTGACTCGGCCAATAAAATCAGGGCATGGTATAAAGCAGGTAAATTATGACAGATCTTAAGTAGTTAAAGATTTACTACAAAAGAAAGCTGACAAATGCAGAAAATTAGTCCCGTACGGAGACTGACGGTCGACTTCCGCTAGGGCAGACTAGGGCCGTCAGACGTGGTTAGGACCAAAGTTCAGAGGTCACGTGGCGGAAAACGAGGACGAATTTCAAAAATCTCACCAATTAAATTTTAGATATTGCCCCCTAATTTAAGAATCCGCGGTCATTTGTCAGCCCCCATTATAAATGGGGGAGGAGATAGAGTTTGAAATGATCCAAAATGGTCGAATTTCCGACTTTCATGGGCTCCTGACCTCGACCTTGACCTTGGATCCGGGCATGGTCATTACCTTTTATTCATCTCTCATCGAGTACTATTTGTATACCAAATTTCATCGAAATCGGAGAAACTTTTTGTGGACGGACGGACGGAAATTTGCCACCCATAGTATTAGGTCGACTTTCAAAGTTTGGAAGTCGACCTAACCAGTTACACGCGTTACGTAGGTATCGTGCATGTTACAGCCGCAGTGAGAATGCTACTTTAATGATAATCCAGGTTCACGTGTAAAAAATGTCCACTGAACCTGATGATGACAGATCCACGGTCGTCCAGCAGGCGTCTGTCGGTGCTGAACAGCTTCATCAGGCTGATTATGAAGTGCGTAAAGTACGAGTTGAGTCGACCATGCGCCGAATTACTGAGTCGCTTCTGTACATTCGCCGACAGTCGCAATGTCTCGTCAATCTTCTGTGACAACGGGAACTTGTGTGCCACGCGACTTGACGAGATTTCCGCCAGGACTTCCAGGTCAACCAAGACCACCTACAAAAAGACAACTCGAGTCACTGCGCGCTCACTAGTCTACAAAAAGGCAACTTGGATGCCTATCTGCAAACTGGTACTTAACATTTGGACAATTTTGGTGAGATTCCATTTTTCATGCTACCAGAAAGCTACAACTGCTAATACTACGACTACTTTTAGCTTTTACTTTATCAATCTTCTTCTCTCTAGTTATTTCTGGTCAAACCAATAGAAAACATTTTGAAAATTATCCCGTATTCTCTCCTCGTTCCCCTCCCATTATCTCTCATTCCTCCTTCCCCCAATCTCCTCCCCTTTCCCTTCTTTCTTCACATTTTTCCTTCTTCCCCCCAGAAGTCACCCGGGTTGCTGAGGTAAAATTAACTCTTAACTTTGCCAATATCGTAGCGATGGAGAGGAGACTGGAGAACTCTTACTTATTTCATGTAAAACGTCAGCTTCACTTTGGCTGACTCTGTTAACATCACAAATGCATTACTTCCTTTTCAAGTGGCCAATGTTAGTCAGGCCAGTAACTGCTCTGCTGTTGAAGCTTGATTTGTGGTGGGTTCAATGCACGGTCTCCGGGATAGCAATGTGGATATTTGTAGGTATCAACTGATCATTCCAATTACCAACGCTGACTGCAATCGCAGGGCTAGGGTTCTCACCAGCATTTGTCTGCATGGTATCTCAAAAACCAAGTTAAGATGGATGGGGTAGGAATAGTGAAAAATAGCAGCTAGGAGCCTCAAACTTGACATATATAAATTTTCCACAACCAGTCCTGGAAATGCATTTATTTTGGTGTCAAAAGGTCAAAAGTCAATACCAACAGTCACAAACAACAGTGCCAGCGTGGGTCACTGTAGTCTTGTGACTGTCGGCTTCTTCTAGTTGCCCGTGCACCAAGGACAGTTACAGACAAGTCATAGCGTGTGTTGAACGCTGCTGCACGTGTCGTCTGACCGCGGCCTGGGTCAGATACTGCATGACGAACTTCACTGGCTCGACGTCTCCGACCGGGTGTTTTTCAAGCTGGCAGTGACAGTTCATCGGTGTCTGAACGGCCGTGCACCGCCGTACCTGTCGGACTACTGTGTTCCGGCCGCCGGTGTCGACACTCGGCAGCACCTGCGTTCCG
>Ga0209780_1001415_pt1 | contig 15752 bp, 7 predicted proteins | sample WorMetexBAHAMAS2_FD_187384 | JGI IMG/M metagenome (GOLD analysis project Ga0209780, IMG submission 187384) | Marine gutless worms symbiont microbial communities from Max Planck institute for Marine Microbiology, Germany - Inanidrilus exumae... | ecosystem: Host-associated > Annelida > Digestive... | reverse complement strand
AAATCACACTGGGCAACACATCAACTGTGCCGAACCGTACCGATGTGGTTGGTATCTGGTGCTGACGACGGCCCGACGAGCACCACAGGACCTCGGTTTTTGATGGATTTGCCTGCAGATGGTTGGCCGTCATCCACGACAGCACCTCATCTGCACGGGCAGACATTCTGTTGGAGAGGACGTTGACGTCACATGGTCGACAGAAGCTGTAGGTCTGCGTGTCGTCTGCTTATGCATGAGGAACCAGCTGGTGGCGTCTTATCAGCTGCAGGAGATCGGCGACGTACAGCAGGAAAGGGATCGAACCGAGGACCGATCTTGTGGAACTCCGTGCACGACTGGCAGTGGCAGCGAGGCGGTGGCACTTGTACGGACGAACTGCATGCGGCCAGTCCAGTAAGACGTGAACCACTTAAGGACAACGCCACAGAGACCATAGGACGTTCAGAGACGTTGCAGTATGTCTAGATTTGCAATTGTTTCTGATAGTGTAAAAAGCTAATTATTTTTTAAATTTTGTCATGTAATTTATTAACCAGAATGTGTTTATGTTGTTTCGATTTGCAGTGGTTAGTGAGACCAGTGACAACAGCAGCCATGCACCGTTTTTCTTCTCTTGCCGTTTCACGTTGGCTATTATTGGTTTCTTTATTTTTATGCATCTCTATGCTCAGCGCATCGGCATGTCTGTGGCAGTTGTGTGCATGGTGAACCAGACGGCTCTAGATGAGTTAGAGCCATTACAGACAGTGAATGCCACACAATTTTCTCAGCATAATGCAACTGAATGGTCATTGAACATGACGGTTCATTCATCAGCTCAGTCAAAGTGCAGCCATCGGCTGGATGATGGAACTGGTGTCCAGAAGGTTTATATTTGTTTTTTTTGGGAGGGGGAGGGGAGAGGAAGATTGAGGAATGGAGATGATGCTGGTAACACCATTGAGGAGAGCTCTAGCATTTTCTCCCTAATCCAAATTAACTACCGTAAAAATTCAAATACAGTACACACATTTGTATAATACGCACCCCGAAATTGGGGGGGGGGAATCGTAGGAAAACTTCACCTGTTCTACGGAACCCTGTACAAAGTTGTTTACTGATGCAGATTGCTTTATTGGGCGACAAAGTAGTAACCACGCACGTCTTGGCACGGCATACGCGAAGTGCTCATGGTGCATGCAACAAACACACCTGGATGTTCAGACACATGGATGAAACTGGGGCATAGTGAAAGGCTTCCAAGCAGCCATGGGCGTGCGATGATTGTTAGCTAATTACTGTCCATTCAGGCCCACCCCAAACGCTCATGCAACGCAACGCCAACGCCCGTGGGAGGTTACGTAAACAGAGTGATTAGAAGAAGTTGTCTGCCCCTGTTGTGTCTAGAAGGGAGAGTATTCTGGTGGAGGGGGTGAGAAGCAGCAGATGCAATACCCCAGCATGACGGTTGTGGCAGTTTATCCACTAGACATGCGAGTAGCGACGTTCCATTTTGTATCAGACTTAGCAGCCATGTCATGTGGGAGGGGTACCGATAGCAATTGCCAAGTCTTGCCGCAGACAGCCATGAGAATCAAGATGGCCACAGTACGGCCATTGCCGTGGTCTCACTGTAAACGTATGTAGAACGTCAGGTGGTTTTTGCGGCAGTAGTAGCTTGATCTCTACTCACTCTTAGCTGTAAAGGACGGCAGCAAGTGCACAAGTGCTATTACTGGACTTTCATGGTGAACTCTTACTCTGGCTTCATTTTACTACCAGGAAAATCGACAAGCTTATTAGTTTACGTGTATAATATGCACCCTCTCTTTGAGATGGGTAATAATAGTCAAAATTATGTGTATTTTAATCAAATTTTTACGGTAGTTGTCATCTGCAAGGGCATGCAGGCAGTGAAACTTTGCTCCAAAGTCCTCCAGTTTTTAACTGTAGGTGCTGGCTAACACTGGTTGACTTAAATGATGGCTCTAAAACAGTTGTATATTCGGGCAAGTGATGAAATATTGTTAGGCCTAATGGTGTAAATTTCAGTTACTAATTCATGTGATGACCAAATGGCATATATCAACAGCCCCATCTTGAAATTATGCCATATTTCACTGTGTTTCAGTACAGACCAAACATATTGCAGTTATCATTAACAAGTGCCAGCGACTTTGACTTTTAAAAATTTTATTGGCCACAAAACTTAGCGAAATGTGGATGTCAAAAACATTGACAGGTGCATTATATTGTATGTAAGGACACTATACACTTTGTATTATAAAACCACGTGAATTAACCTGCCCTTCTGCTTTGCAAAAGTATATGGGTATGTTTCACTGTGTTACAGACCTCTGAAATAAGTTGTTGCAGTGGACAGAATACTATGCTCCTGTGGAAGAAATGACATTCTTCAAAGTGGCATTACAAATAAAGAAAAAACAGACGAATGATGTTCTATAATAAAATCTTTGACATGAGAAACTCACAGAGATGATAGTGTATTATGATTTGTAGCCATCGAAAAATTTGGTGCATCATTTTAATTTGCTGTGTTATCACTGAAATAATAAAGTAGTTGCTAACGTGATCAGTTGATTATTTCCTGATCAGTGGATTGATTGATTGATTCTTTTGCAGTTATCATGATGCACTTATTTTTGTAATGTCTTGTCACTGGTCCGGTCGAAGGAATTGGTGGAGGAATTGGTTAACACAGTTTCTGTCGCACAATGCACTGCGTCATGGCCCATTGTGTAGTGCACAAAGGTGGATGCTCGGTGTGATAAACTGGCAGTGATCATTGGCTGAGCTAAGTTGACAACACTTGTGATGATTGAGTGAATCAGATCGACATGCCGTAGTGAAAAAAAGCAAAAAATCATGTGAGGTTGGGGTTAAGGACAAAATTTGAGAGGGAAGTTCTTTTATTTTTGGAGATAACTGAATTCTATTCTAATCCAATGTAGTATATGGTGAGGGCAGCCTCAGTACCATAAACCAGCTTGATCTGTTCAGCCATTTTGATATAACTCCAACTTCTTACAGACGGACAGATTGATGGACACGGGACCACAGCATACACTGTGCTATCATAGCATCATGCAAGTAAAAACTGGCTGTTGAAGGTATGTATTGATGGTGTAGGTGTAAAGGATGATTTTGTTGTCATTTTGTTTCTAAAACAGAGTCATGTTACACATATTTTGTTGTTTAATAGGATGGCCCATTTGTGTGGCATAAGAAGATACAGGGCCATGTCCTTGGTGCATTTTTCTACGGATACCTTATTTCACAGATTCCTGGAGGCATTCTAGCAGAAAGATGTGGTGCAAAATGGGTGATGACGGGATTTGTCTGTGTGTCAACTGCCAGTACTCTGCTGACGCCGGTCGCTGCTCGTCTCAATTTTATATCACTGATTATTCTTCGTATTTTATGTGGCATAGGATCGGTAAGTCGTGTTACTCATTTAATATAATGTGTTATTGTTCAAAAACGTATGAGGCAATTTTGAGTGTAATTTTTGCTAGGATAAGATAAGGATAAGATTGCATACGACATCCAGAAATGTGGCACATGAACAGTGCCATATGTATTTTTTGGTTATTGGGGAGTACTGTATGTTTGTCAAATGTGTGGCCTTCTGAAAATAGTTTTGCAGTATGCTAGTAATGGAAAGATGCTGTTGAGGATTATGAAGATGTGGCATGAGCCATTATAGAGATGTGAAGAATATTAACTGAATAAGTTTTCCTGTTCACATTTTGTAGCAGGCGTGAGCGAACTCTGACGTTTGAATTTTAGAATTAGTCTGCCACTTCTCAGAAATTCTGTAGATGCCACTAGCAGATTTTTCTGACTACTGTTTGTGTTACAGCATACTGCAAACACAAAATGAACATAGCCAGTCAGCTGTTTGCTATAAATTGTGGGAGTAGTAGTAGTAGTAAAACGAATGTTCATTAACGTGACGTAAGTGCAAAAATGTACTTCAAGGTCACGGTACAGTTAACTGCAGTCACATTGACTGTAGATGTTACGCGTATGACCATTGGAACATCTTGGTATTGAGGCACGATCTGAAAGTGGTCAGAGACGCTGGATTAATTAGTTTCTAAGTATTTTTATCTTGCACAACGGTTATACTGTGTATATTGTGTTATATTTGTAACTGTTTTTTTGTGTTTAATTGATATTCATTAAAAAGTCAATATTTAACTGCATTAATTCAACTGTTTGTTTACGTTGTTATGCTCTGGTGTGATTTGTGTTAAGAAACAGATGCACTGTTGTTATATGTTTTCAGGGTGCTATGTTTCCAGCCATGCATGCTATGCTTGGTCAGTGGACTCCGCCACTCGAAAGGTCTAAGCTGTCAGGCATCACATATGCAGGTGTGAATTCTTTGCAATGCATGATATACGAATAGTAAATATGGTATTTATGTGTTAATTATTGCACGTATAGAATCAAGTATGATATATATTCTATATGTATATGTATTGTATATGTACGTGTACGTGTACATGTACATATATATTCTAGTTGCTGTACTTTTTCCCCCACACAGAAGTTACATATTACTGGTACTGTTGTGGATGGCAGAAGTCATCTGTAGATTAATTGTGAGAAATGCTGTTAATCATAATTATTCAAGAATGGGACCACAATCAGTGAAAAGAATATAAATAAAATTCTGTTTAATGCCCATGTTTTGAAGGTACATAATTCTGTTAGCACATAATTCTGTTAGCAGTAAAATTGTGCTTAACTGCTATTTGCTGGTGAATAAAGGTTGTCATTATTGCAGTAGATACTGTGAAGTAGCAAATGTTACCTGCTGCAGGATCAATGATGGGCAACGTGATAGCTTTGCCATTGAGTGGCTTTCTGTGCAGATATGGTTTTGATGATGGCTGGGCTTCCATTTTCTACGTAATAGGTGAAAGCTGAATATTTTTGTTGATGAATTTTTGATATTACTAAAGAGAAACGTATTTTACAGTTTAATGATTAGCATTGCAAGACATATTTATTACCTTACAGTTGAAGCCTTACAATGTTGTGCACTCCCTGTGTTTCACAGTTTGAGTGTACACATTGCACTTGTATAAAGTGGGACTTTTTCTGTCCTTTGTAGCACCACCACTGACTGGTTTAGGTAACAGCAGTATTGCTAGAAAGTTCTCACTGAGGGTCTCACTTATTCAACATTTTATAGCCGAGTGAAAAATGACACAGCTGCTGTTACTTATTTACAGTTTTAGATTCAGGTTACCTTTACTGTGCTGTTTGTTTTCGATCCATGCTGCGCCATGATCGTCCATTCCAGCAGTTGTTTGTGTTTCCTTCTATGACCAGGAACTGTTCTTATAACCTTGACTTTCAGCCTTGATCAAGATATGATCCAGATGAATCACCATGTCAAACGTCTCGGTCAGAGGTTATTTAGTTCAAAATTTATTATTCTGACACTGACACACATTGCTGACTGATTGCTCCATACGGAGCTCTGAAGTGATCAGTGAAAAGAGAGTCCACTGCAAAAACCACACAGCCATTGGCTGCTGCTTTTTATGCTCTTTGCCTTGTGATATTTGACAGCTGTTGCTTAGCTAGCATTGTACTAAGTGTCAACACGTTATATGGTCTCGTACATGGTATTAGTAGGCCGTGTCACCTGCATGCAAAGCGTAAGATCGTCTGTGTGTGTGTCTGCCCGTGTTTTGGGTACATGGGTGAGCTGTACAAATATGACTGAACCGATTGAGATGCCTTTTGATCGGCTGACTCATATGGGTCCAGGGAACCATGTATTAGATGAGTCTAGATCAGACCAATCCATCTGCAGCTGCAAGGGGTGACAAGATAGTGATGCAACCTTTTGCCATATTGCTTGGGACAGTTGATACTGTTGCTGCTAATGTCACATATTATGCATAGAATGTTGAAACTTCTAGGTTTTAGATCCTGGATAATAATAATCATAATCGTAATCATAATGATACCAAGACAATTTCTAATATGCCGTAACATAAGATGCCATTACAAGGGTGCGCGTGCCGTGGTGAGAAAGTGTTAATCATTAGGTCAGTTTGAACCTTAAAAATCACGTCTCCTCATTATCCCATAGTATGTATTTCACACCTGTGCATGCTGTTAAATAAGACCTGCTTGATGGAGCCTGTGGCTACAACTTTGGGTTTATCTTTGGTACAGTCAACGCCAACTATTATGTATGGAATGTCAGCATCTAATATCCATAAACCACAGTTTGCCCAGAATTTCCTTACTTGTCTGTTCCTGCTTTCTCTCCGCCATCTTTCACGTAGTGAGTGACTTGTTTACTGGCTTCCAGTTAATTACCGAATATGGTTAAAAATTGCTGCACTTACCTGTAAGACCTTAGCAGCCTGTCGGCCATCTTATCTCTACAATCTCCTCCAAGTATACCAGCCATCAAGAGCTCTCCGCTCTTCAAGCCATTAACTTGTTCAGTTACCATGCACAGCAACTGATTTCGGTCAGCGTTCTTTCAGCTACAGTTCTTTTGCTATATGGAATTGCATTCCTTCTTCCCTTAAAAATTGTTCATCTCTGTACAGTTTTAAGTGTCATCTAAAATCTTATCTCATATCCCAACTCAATGTCAATCATTAACATACCCCATCTGGCCACATAGCGACTGTCTGTGCCTCCAATTCTAGCATGCTTGACTTTGTGCACATTATAAATTTGCATATTATTATTATTATTGTTAATGCAGTCTTGAATGCGTTGACTGTCTGAATGTTATGTAGCCAGTCTAGATGTATGTAAATATGTATTGTTTATTTTGTTAATAGTACAACATATAATGTTTTACAGGAATTTCGTCAGTTGTCACATTAGCATTTTGGATCTTATTTACAAGCAATACACCGTCAACGAATCGACATATTTCTGCTCGTGAAAAGAACTACATTATTAATAGTCTGAAAGGACAGATAGCTGAAGAGGCACCGAAGGTATATTGCTGTTTAGCATGATTGTGTTAGTTGTTAACGTGAATTTCTTTCATTCTTTGATTTTGGACTAGAAAAGTGCTGAAGTTACGTATTTGGTTGATGTTGTTGGTCATAAAATTGACTCAGATGCATCGACATTAATTTGTTCATTGAATTGTGCTGTACCCCAAATTCTACCACACGAAATTGGTATAAAGCTTAGTATATACTGTCATAATTTTGTCTGTCTGACCATCCGCCAATCTCTTGAATCCTGTCAATAACTGCTTAACATATTTTAAGACTTTCTCCCTTACTTTCACATAGCCTGAAGTAACTGTTGCTGCAGGAGACATTCCACTGAGGAAAGACTTTCACGTTTCTTATAACTTCTTCTCAATAGCAGATGATCACATTATGCTCATGTTGGATACATCACCAGTTTATTCACTTCCTTCGTGAACCAACCATGTGTTCCCTCTCTTTATAGTTTCTCCTCGTCCACATTTCTGTCTTCACAGCCAGAGATCACTGACAGAGTGATATGTTACCTGTTGAATAGCACCATATATAGTGTTGATCTTGAATTGAAAAGTTTACTTCAGCTGTTTTTTTTTTCTCTAAATTAAGCTTGCTTCTCTGGTATCTGCATACTTTATCTGAAGTTGTGGACTTTGACATTTTTTGTTATTTTTCACCACATCATTCAGAAGTGTTATCAACAGAATGAGACAGTTGCAAGTTTATGATAACACCTAATGGCACATCACCATCACTGTCACAGACTGACATTAGTAAATACCATTTTAGCTTATTAACATAGTAAAACTAAAATCTATAAGTGATACCGAGTGCTGTGCAGTCTTTTTGTGACAGCTGAAACAACATTCTTGCATTACTATTCTGAAGTTTTTTGTTAGTATTTTAAAAATTAATTGTATTAATAATTGAGCATTGCAGGCTCAGTGGATTCTGTTCAGTATTTGATATTTTTGTCATGCAGTATGGTTTTGTGTGGAATAATTGCAGATGAGTCAAATGCCGTGGTTGAAAATTGTGACATCTGGACCTGTTTGGGCAATAGTGATCGCCAACTTTTGCACTGACTGGGCTCTCTACACTTACCTGACCAGCATCCCGACCTTCTATAAGGAAGTTCTGTTCTTTGATATTCAGTCGGTGAGCACTAGCATTGTGTTCTGATAGCTACAGTAAATGGTAAAGGCTTCCCATACTCGTTACTGAGTGTTGGGCCCGGAGCTGATTCTGGTGTACAGCAATTAGCCAGCCCGCAGGTGACTATAAGTCATCCACCCAGCGGTAGGCTGCCATTACTTTCCGCCACGCCTGCAGTTATTTTCCCAGCTACACAGCATCACCGCCTCTTGGCCGGTACCAAGTTATACTACTTGGTGACACAGGCACATAGGTGTGAACAACTTGCCCAAGGTTGTTACGCAGCTTTTGCCCAGAGTTGAATTTGGACCCACAACCTGTTGATCACAAGTCCAGTCCTCTACCCATTGCGCCACCGTGCTACGATAGCTGCAGTATTGTGCAAAATTAGCTGGAGATGTAGCACATCAGTTGAGCGACGTGTATCTTTCACTTAAACTTTAGTTATACTTTCACCACCCGACAGTGTCAGTGAAGACATTATGTTTTTGGGCTGTCCATCTGCCATGTTTGTCTGTCCATTTGTTTCTTTGTTCACCTGAAAAGATCATGTCATCACAATATCTCATGAACGGCTTGAGCGGTCTCAATGAAACTTTCAGGGAACATTTACTAGCCCCTACTGATGACCTGATTAGATTCTGTAGGTCAAGGTCAAGGTCACAGCAGGCTGTCGAGGTGACAGCAGGCTGTCGAGGTGGCAGTCCACATCGACACTGGGGCATCAAAGTTTATCTTCTAATTTTTAATTCTGTTTTAAACCGAAACTTTGTATAAAACCTAATGCAAAAGTAAACTGAGTGACAATGCAGATTGGTTTTACATGAGTGTAAACTGAAGTTAAGACCTTTGAATCAAAAGAACGTACGTCGTTAAGACTGAACTCTGATTTTAAACTGAACAATCCAGTTTTACACTAGATGGAAAGTACTCTGAGATAGTACAAATCCCCGTGAAAGCATTTTTGTCGCAAACATTTGCCACACTTACTATTTTGCGGCCCGCTAGTTTTGAATTTCTCAACAGAGCCTATTTTGTAAACAATTGCCATTTTTTTGTAAACAATTGCAGGTTTACGGAGTTTTTGCCTTACTTCCACAGCCCTCTACCGATCATAATGAACCACGAACTTGCTTTTCCGTTTCCCCCTGCATAAAATTTGGTGCAAATCCGTCCACAATTTTTTTAGTTATCGTGGTCACAGACAGACAGACACACACACAAACCAATGCCGGTGCAAAACATATTCCCTCGCTTTTGCGGGGATACAAAACTTACATAGTGCATTTAGATAGGCAGCTCTGCTAATAACTAATAGGATATTTGTGTTAAATTTTAGTTTTAAACTGAATCAACTTTACTTTTCTCTTAGATGACAGAAGCCAACATGGCCAGTGTTTATGTTTATCATATGAAGGCAACAATGTAAAATATTTAATTAATTGCTGATATGTGCGTAGTTGTTTTTTTGCATTTTGGTCATAAGATTGTTTGGTATATTAACAGGGTGGGCTAAATTAAACAATATCACTTTCATTTTTGTAACTGTTGAATGCATCACAACTGAATGACCTCTTCAACTCTGCAGCACCTGCTGAATAGCAGTAGTAGTATAGTAGTACTAGTATATTCCATATTTTGTTTATTTTCCATGCTATTGCTGTCATTACTATTTCATAGTACTAATTGTCTTGTTTATATTTTATGGTTTTCGTCAAGTTGTTGAATATTGCATCTACATGTTACTGTTTGAATTTATTGGGTTATCATTAAATAGGGCAATAATGTCTGTGTACTGGTTTTAGAATAGTCTTTACTCTGCACTGCCATTTATTGGTCTCTGGGCAATGATGAATGTGTGTCCGCTGATTGCTGATAAGCTCCGGTCAACTGGTGTCATGTCAACTGTTGCTGTTAGAAAGCTCTTCAATTCTATTGGTATTCTGTTTTGTGCTGAAAACTTTGCAAAATCTGAGGTCGCAATATTGACGTATTTGTGGAAAGAAAATGCTTTTGTGTGAACAGCTTTCATGTTTGTTCTAGAAATAGTGGATAGGAATAATTGTATTGGTAGTGTGAAGACTCACAGTTTTTGTTCAGATAGCCACAAGTCATCTTTGTGGTGCAAGAAAGAACTAATGATGACACCGATGATGTTTTTGTTTAACAAGCCTATTTTCTCTACTCACCAGAGGTGAGGCCACATTCCATGAATTTCTTTACTGGAAAGCCTTTTCGGACTGCTGGAGCTAGATTTTTATGGGCCAGATTCTCTTCGTTGATATATGTGGATGCATACTGTGATAATAACTGTTTCCTATAGTGTTGTCCAGTACTGTATCACTAGCATGTTACGTTTTACTGTAATTAATTAGATTTTGTGGTAATTAATTACTGTAATTAACTAATGTTTTATTACATTTCATCATAGTAATCAGTTACAGTAATTAATTGCTCTAATTAATTTCATAATGGTAATGAGTTAATGTAATTAATTACTTTATTTTTTGTGCAATTGACTGTTAACATATTTCAACTAAAATGTATGTTGGCAATTAACATGTTAGTTGTCCAGTCTGCTGATTGTCAGACCTAGTGCAGTTTTGCCGTGGCAACTCCAGTTACAGAGGAACACAGTACAGTGCACAACAGTTATGTACATATGCTGATATGCACCATATGTTGACAGCCATGGCGCGATGGTGCAGCGGGTAGAGCGTTGGACTTGCAGTCAACCGGTCGTGGGTTCAAATCCTACTCGGGGCAAAGCTGCATAACAACCTTAGGCAAGTTGTTCACACCTATGTGCCTCTGTTACCAAGCTGTATAACTTGGTACCGGCCAAGAGGCAGTGATGCTGTGCGGCTGGGAAGGTAATCGCAGGCCTGGCGGAAAGTAATGGCAGCCTACAGCCTGGTAGATGACTTATAGTCACATGTGGGCTGACTGCCTGTACACCGGGATCAGCTCCGGGCCCAACGCTTGGCAACAAGTATGGGAAGACTACCTTTTTACCTATTGACAGCCATAATGCTGCAGCAGGAGGGCAGTCGCCATGCATACAGCACTGCAGTACGACAACAGCAGTGATGGTTTGAATTATGAGTCATGTGTGAGTAGTGAGTCGAGTCTGGGAAGAGCTTCACTGATACGGAGGCAAGACTGGCTGAGAATGGAGGCTAAGTGACTGTTGAAAGGAACTGCTGGTTGGCACAGTCTGTAGTGTTATGTAGGATTTTTTACAGACTGGATGCTTCTTTTATCACACAACCAATAATGTCAGTTGTCAAAGCACTGAAGGACTCTTAATAGTCCTCGTTGATTATATACGTATGTGTACAGTTGATGTCACAGTGAGTCCAAGTGAATAATTATAGGCTCAAAGAGCCTATATTGTAAATACCCTACAGGGCAGAAACGGTCTTCACGCGTTTGGCAATAACTCCGCCGAAAGTGAACTGATTTGGATGAAATCTCGAACAGTGTGAGCCAAATGCGGGGGCTGGCCCTGGCAGATTTTGGGCGCGATCTGTGCAGTAGCAACAGTTTGAGAGGGGTCGCTTTCCACAAAAAAATACAAAAATTGCTCACAAAATTTCCAGGTTTTGCGACTTCAAGTTGTCATAACTCCGCAGTGATTACAAATGCCGAAAACGCACGGCCAAATGGTCCCCTTATGGGATGTGTAGTTTTCATTTCTACCATTAGAATCAATTTAAAGTCTTTCCTCTGGGCTGTACGCTGTGCACCAGAAAGGTGCGTACCCAAATTTTCGGCAGTCGTTGACGTTTACCGTGGACGTCTTGCTGAGTTGTGTCACCTGTCGAGTACACATATATAGCATTGTGTCTCCAGATACACTGCAACCAGTCTAGTTAATGATGCTGTGTGTTCAGGGTCGTTTGGACCAAGTGTGCTGTTGGTTGGATTGAGTTTCCTTGACTGCAGCCAGACGGCTTGGGCCGTAACGCTGCTGACTGCTGCTGTCTCTGTCGGCGGATGTGTGTTCTCGGGATACTTTGTCAACCACATGGACATCGCTCCACAGTATGCCGGCACCCTGATGGGCATCTCTAACTGTGTTGCAGCGTCATCAGGATTTATCGCACCTTATGTTACGTCTGTCCTGACAATTTCTGTAAGTATGTTGGTTTTAGTCTTAATTGTTTCACCAAGGGCTTTCTTGTTTTTCTGGTCCTTCCTCAGTTCATATGGCTGCCTGTGTTAGCTATAGCCTATAATTATGTCTCCAGAGCCACTTAGTCGATTTTGATGAGATTTTAGCTGACACATTGATGCTATAGGAAGTTCTGTTAATGTCAAAAGACAAAATTTTAGGGTATTATGTAATTTGAATTTAGTGCAACATGAAACAGATGAACGTTTTAAAATTGACATATTGTGCACTTAACTAGTGATATTTATACACAGTTACATGAGCATTGAAAAATGTTAGAAATGGGATTTGCCATGAAGCAAGATAGATCTAACACTCTCAGTACTGTAAATTTGTTAACTTAGCAAGATATTCAATACAGCACTGATTATTGTTGCATGAAACACTGGTAAAATGAATTTATTATTACCAAGTACAGTTTTTAAAATAAAAATTTAATAATTTGTTATCATAATTCCATCTGTTCATCTGTCAGTCCGTCTTTCTTACACGTGCACTAATCTTATTGTCTTTGTTTCACTGGCTGATAGCCACTTTATTTTGGTTTCTTCGCACCAAAGATCTCGGTGAACTTTTCTAATGTGATTCTGTCAGTACGGTGTCACATACAGGCAGTGTAGTAAAGTCTGCAATTTTTTAGCAATATCTCGTTACCTACCTACCTTCAGAGGTTTTAGTGGCTGTTTTTTAGGTGAACCTGGGTTAACAAGTTCTCTCTTAGCTTTGGATGCGTATTTGCTTTTGTTGTGTTTGAAAATTAGTTTTCAGTACTAAGCCAAGAGATTGGCTGGGAAGAACTTCTCCGAAATGGCCTGTTTTGTGTCGAGTGGGGCGTAAAACGTTAAGTCAGTCAATTTGTCTTGGTCTTCTTCCTCCACTGCTTTGGAAGAGAATTTATGGATTAAGTGGCACATGATTTTTGCATGCTGGATGTCCTTTCGGACCGTCCAACAATGTCAAAGCACTGAAGAAATAATACTAGTTACTAATCACTAATCATAGACACAGTGGGTCACTTTATCTTTCGCGAAAACTAAATTCTAAAACCTTAGTCTAAAACCAAAGCTTAATCTGAACGGCTAAAACCTGGTTTTAGACCGAGTTCAGATTAAGCGAAAGAAAGTGATTTGGTTTTAGACTGAAGTCTTAATCTTAACTCTGAGAGATTAGTGATAATTGCCTATCTAAATACATTAGGACGGTTTTGTTTGAGACCGGATTGCTCAGATTAAGTTTGGTTTAAGACCAAACTTTTCTCTTAAACTTTGGTTTAAGCAGTAAATTTGGTTTTAGACCTTGGTCTCAGACCAAAGTTTAGCGGAACATTACGTTTTTCATTAATTAGGTCTTAAACCGGGCTTTTGGTCTTAGACTAAGGTTTTAGACTTTCGCTTTAGCGAAAGATAAAGTGACCCAGTGATGCTAGTAAATATATGGTTACTGTTGAATACTGATAGGAAGTTATAAGTTCTAGCCCATGGATAGCAAAGCATCCCTGAAAGGGTCAGGTCATGTGAACCATTTATATTTTGGTGGACACCAACTGTATCTCTGGAACGGCTGATCATCTTAGGTGCTGTCAACTTAGATGGACGGTCAGTGTGATAAACTGGTGACGGTCATCAGTTTATCACACTGACCATCGACATCTGTGTACAACATCTGCTATTATTGCTCTATATTTTTTTCCCAATTATCTGTCCTCAAGAATTAATACTCATTAAATGTTAATATTTCTAATATAATTTTACCTTAAAGGCGCGATATGACCTACATTGTGTTGAAAGCGCCATTAAACTCCAATCAACCAACCAACCATCTGTGTACAACACGGTGGGCATGAGTCACTGCATCGTGCGGGTATGTCAGTGGCAGCAGATACTTGTTGGTCACGACAAATAGAAATTTCTAGATTTGCAAATCAAAATTTTTTATTTAAAAATGAAGCTTCTATAACTGTAAATAGACATTTCTGTATTAGTTGTTAATTTCATAAATTGAAATATTTTTCCATAAATAAAAAATGTTCAATAATTTTATTTCACTTATTGGATATAGAACGCAAATAATTCCAATTCTGGAATTTTCCACAAATTTTTGTGTGGCCCTAGGATGCTGCTGTAGCCTGGTTTATGACTAATGTTATGTGGAGATGACTGCCTCGAGATGTCATCAATTCTGGCCTCAGTGCTTGCTTGTATCAAATATAGGATTACGCATCTTTTTGTTTGTTACAGACATAAGTAACTGGTATTGCGGTTTGTGTTATTAGTCGAGTGTCTTATGTGATGCTTATAGCAAACACGTGAATCATGGCAGAACGTGTTCTACCTGACAGCAGCAGTATATACGTTCGGTGCTATTGCTTACTGCATTCTTGCATCTGGCTACGTTCAGTCTTGGGCAGTCGACGTAACAGTGTTGCCTGCAATTGATACTGTGGTAGTCGATATGAAGCTGGAAGGTACAGATGCACTACTCGAACCCAAGAAGCATCCTTCAAGTTCTGCCCCGGCATCAGATAATACAGAAATGAGTTTGTGATTGCTTGTTTATTGCTGATGTTTTTGTTTTGGTTAATGTTGGTTTCATATAATTAGATCAGTAGTCCATTGTTTCACTAAACACCTGTATTGTGCCAGATGCTCATTAGTATCGAGCAGTAAGGCAACATTTTTGCTAGAAGGCCTTCAGCTGCAGTGTCAGTATTATTTATTTCTTTGTTTATTTATTTATTTATTTCAATCAGACTACCATGGTCTTTATACACAGTACACATGACACAACACATGCAAACAGAATAAAACAAGGGAATCATAGATATCAGACTTTGCCCACAGTGTGCCATCCCAGCCACTTCCTTCACTGCAGAGTTCCCTCTTGGTTTTGGATGCGTATTTGCTTTTTAGGTCAACTCTTCGACAGAGTCAACCTAATAAAGCCAGTCTCAAATGTCCATCCATACATCCGTCCGTCCACAAAACGTTTCTTCGATTTCTATGAAATTTGGCATGTAGGTAGACGTCGATGAATGATGCACGACTGTTTGCAGTATGAGCCGATCCAAGGTCAAGTTTAAGGTTACAAGCCCTTTAAAGTTGGAAATTCGGCCATTTATATTTCAAATGCTATTTCCGTTACCATTTACAATGGAAGCTGGCAATTGACCACACATTCTTCATCTAGGGCACAATATTTAAATTTTGTTTGGGTTGTTTTAATGTTTCCTAGTTTTGTGTCACGTGAATTTGAACTTGGCAGAAACGTGAGTTGTGAAGAGTTGACCGTCAGTTCCATATGGGGCTATTTTTTACATTTTGGGTCTTCCTTCATGTGTTATGAATGGGTGAAGCTAGAGTCTTCGAATTTTGTACGTAGGTAGAGCATAACAACTACTACCCTTCCAATGACAAACACCCCAATGA
>Ga0209780_1001414_pt1 | contig 15753 bp, 14 predicted proteins | sample WorMetexBAHAMAS2_FD_187384 | JGI IMG/M metagenome (GOLD analysis project Ga0209780, IMG submission 187384) | Marine gutless worms symbiont microbial communities from Max Planck institute for Marine Microbiology, Germany - Inanidrilus exumae... | ecosystem: Host-associated > Annelida > Digestive... | reverse complement strand
CCTATACCCTTATCGTTTTCGGTCCCCTCCTCCGTGCCACATTTCACCCCCATCGGTGCAACGTGTCGCCCCTGCGGGGCGAAAATCCTCAAAATCGGCCTCTGAGTAAATTAAATAACCGGCACTTTGCGCTGCGCGCAATGCTGCCGGTTAATAAAAATTGGACACCTTTTCATTTTGTGCTCTTAATAAAATACTGTTATGACTGACTTCAAAAAAGTGATGTTTTAAGTTTTACCAGGTATGTGTAGACGTAGTTAACGTGAAGTGGTAAATATAGTAACTCCTCTACAGAGCATTGATTCCTGTTTCCATTGTTACAAGTGTACGACTCCATGAAGAAACATGAGTTATAGTCCAAAATAAAGTGGCACTTTTTGTGTATAATCAACATTTATTGCTGTACATATGCTTTTTCTATTATTGTAGCGTTTTCCGTTACTTACGTGTTTCATAGCCATGGTAATTGTAATATTTTAGCAGTAGACCAACTGCATATCATGAGTTGCTGCGATGTGTTCACTAGTGAGTATAATATATATGGTACACTTGCTAAACTCTGCAGATGCTGGAGGCAAGGTCATGAGAGGCCTTAGTATGTGGTGACGAAGGCAGCCACGTCGACGCTGGGTGGCAGCAGGGACCGTGGAGCCACGGGGTCCAGGGGGTCAGCTGACCCCCCACTTTTTCGAGTACGCGGTCCACATGCGGCGTTTGACCACCAATTTTTGTCGACTATTCCGACTTCGACGCACAGTTTTCGTTACCCTCCGTGGCATTTGGGTGTCGTAGTCCATCTTCTAGTGAGATTCAGCTGTGCAATACACAGTATCAGCAAATTGTGTGTCAAAAAGCAAGACACTGCGCTGTACTATGCTGTACTGAATGCTGGTTTGTGTAAAAGCCAACAGACATTCCCGTAACTGGTGTGCAGGTGACAGTGCTGGTGGTAACCTGGCAGCAGCCGTTGCTCTAAAGCTTCGAGATGATGAATTTCAACCTGCCATCAAGATGCAGGTGCTGATCTGTCCCGTTCTGCAGGGTCTTGACTTCAGACTTCCGTCAATGATGCAGTACGAGAACGAAGTAAAGTTGCCGCGACACAGAGTGCCTTTTGCTGTTAACTTGTACCTCAGAGGTAATACTGACAGTCTAGAGGCCTTTATGAACAACGACCACGTTTCACCGGCCGTCAAGAAGATGAAAGTACCGTACGTAGACGTGACCAAACTGCCGAGCATGTATCTTGTTGGTTACGAGAAGCCAAGTGTGGACACTGGAAATGAGACAATGTGGAATGAGTTGAAGGACAAACTGCTCAGTCCGTACTTTTCGCCACTCGTCGCAGGACGACTGGACGGCCTCCCACTTACATACTTATTCACTGCCGAACATGATGTTCTTCGTGACGAAGGATTTCTCTATGCCGACCGGCTGAGAAGTTCTGGAGTAACGGTTGAACATGCAATCATGGATAATGGCGTGCATGAAATTTTGGCATTTTATCGTGTTTCTCCAGAAGCAGACAGAGAGTTCCGGAAGCTGACAAAGTTTGTTGCTAATAATCTGTAAATTTTTTTAAAACATTAAGTCGACATCAAGTGTGACACTTGTTGGCATACATATGCAGTTTCTGTTTTTAATGTGGTGTTTCACGAGTCATACCAATGGTAATGTTAATATGTTAGCAATGGGCCCACTGGACATCATGGTTTGTGTTCACATTAAGATATACGCTACACCCTTGTTAGCTTGGCATCCATGGATTCATGTGCACGATGTTGCAGAAATATAATGTACTCTGTAAAACGTTCAACACGATTTATCAAATCACTAGTGTATGGCATTCATTGCTGGTTTAATTTAAAAGGATGACTATAATTACCTCCCCCACTGAAGGTGATGGGAGGTTATGTTTTCGCCGGCGTCGCTATGTAGGTAGATATATAGGTATGTTTGTGAACAACTTTCTGGCGGCAAATCAAGTAAGTCCGACTGTCACTTCGGATAAATTTTGGAAGGTCAAGATCGGTGGGGAGGTATGCACTCTACTGAGCCCTTCTAGATTTTTGTTATCATGTGGTAGCCCTTTCTGTCTGAACAGTGTATAGAACGCTACAGATGTTGCTTCAGTTCGCTTTGCAGTGTAATGTTATTATTCTTTGTAACATTATTCTTCAAAGGCGGCAGTCAAGTGGACGTAAGGTTAGACTGTGGATGCAATGCAGAGGAGTCAATGCACTCTGCAACAGATGCACTGTTTCACCGTGTGTTGTTTAAGCTAAGTCAGGTAATATAGTGGACGATTTTAATATACGTTGTACAGAGAGAGTTAGCAGTGTTCATGATCCTACTCCAGTTCAACATGGTTGCACTAATGATGACAACCTAATTCATGACAACTGAGAAATGCATAAAACGAAATCAAATTAGCTCCAATTAAGCTCTAATTAACAAACAAGACCCAAACAGCACAAGAACCCCAAACTTACACAGTACGACCAGTCAGTTAAGCCAAAAAAGAAACTAAGCAAATAACTAGGCCGCATGCCGCTCATTTGAGATGCTGAAATGCAATGTAGATACATCGGCCGAAGCAGTATATAACATTTAATATACACAACTGATGTGTTGTGTTTACAGTAAAAGAAACGGACTTCATATGCAGTCTAGAGTAATGAATGCTACCTACAGTGGTGTGCAGTAGTTGAAAACGTTTATCAGTCCACAATGATGATATCAACAGATTCAAGCATAATCACAGATACAGATTAACTCTTTCGATGCTGACAAAAATCCACTGTAGGTAGTGTAGGGGCTGGATGTGGATGTCATCTAAAGCTGACAATGACGAGAAGAATACTGCACACTTGTTACTAGCGACTTAATGCTAGTTCACTTACCACTGGGCAAAGAGTCAAATAAAAATTTATTCAGCATCAAAAGAGCAAACACACAGATGCTACAGAAACTTTAAAACATGTAAAAACCTCAAAACAACTGAACAGCTGACACAGATCAACATGACAGTTAACGGGTTGCCCGCTTAGGGTGCCGTATGGGACCATTGCAGAAAGTGACAAAAAAACTAAAAATAAAACCAGTTAACACAGCAAATCTAATCCAAGTCTCGGCACACTGTACAGGAAGGCATCAGAAATGGCAATAACATTTATTCATTACTACAACACAGACACTATAGACTTCATTACTTTTCAGGATGTAAAAGGTTTGTCACTATCATCTTTTAACAATTTCTTCACCCTCAGTTTAACTTACCACCCATGGTCACTGCAAAGTTTGCAAAAGTCAGACATCACCAGGACCTGTGCCATTAATTCTTCTCCAGACGGAACAGCTTACCACAAAGCATAGTCGACTCCAGCAGTATAAACTCACTTAAAAACAGCTTGGACAGCGTACAGAAAACGAGGATGGGCTTCTTCATGGATTAGCTGGTCCGCCGGGCCCTTCTGACCTCACTTGCTGAACAGCTGGTGTGGCTACCTACACCAGGTAAAATACCTCTGCCAGCAGACGCCAAAACAAGGTGGACAGTTGGCCTCTGTGAGTTGAAAAAGTTGTCAATAGTTCACAAGGTAATGTAGCAACACAGTAGCTAGATTTTCGAGTGATAGCTTTATGACAGAAGTTTTAAAATAGGTCAGCATTCGGCAAGAGGGTTACTGGACAACTGGCGGATTTCAAACTCGCGGACTAGTCGTCTCGCAAACTGGCCAACTCGTGGATGCTGCGTCTACCAGTAGTTGCTAGCTACTGTGGGTATTCTGTAACATCAGAAGCAAATGAATACGAAAATACAAATAAGTAGGCGTATTCGAAAATCAAGGCCTAAAAAAGCCTGGCCACTCTGTGTAATGTAAACGTGATTTTAACACACACAACTGCCCTTTTCATTTAAAAAAATCATCTGTACAATAGACAATATCAGCCATAAAGCTGACATACTCTGTAAAGTTATAGACAAGAATATGCAGTCAAACGTCATTATAAGATATGTTCGATATAGATAGAAATCATTTGCAAGCTAGTATACTGTATGTCAGCGTTAAAATTTAAGTAAATAAAATGCTGTTGCAAAAGAAAAAATAAACGTCAGCATGTGGTGTGTCTAGCAGCAGCAGCTATGACAGCCTAAATGCCTTTTCCCACCTTTTATAATGGCTCTAGGTCAGGATCAAAGTCCCTACGAGTTTGATATAATGAGGTTTGACTGCAGTGGCTGTCTTGTACGTGTATAATACAAATGCAAATTAATATGGATGCAAATTAATTAATCATTACAAATAACAGTAAATCAGAAAATAAATAAATAATCAAATTTTTAAAATCACAGTTATTGTCAAGCCTATAATCTACACTCAGTAATACCAAAAAATTCCAAGTAACATTCTTCCAAAAAAAGCTTTGGTAAATTATCAAAATGCGGATGCTACCAGAAAGAAATATCACATAAATTTAGCTCTAACAAAAATTTTTAACGATTACTCGACTAATTAATTATCAAAATTTGCAGCACTACTTTTCGCATACCGGCAAAGTCTCTGTGGTATTTAAAGCTGCGTATTATCGTTCACTGTTATATGTTACACTTAACTGCATTATACTAATATAATGTTCTTAAGATGTTCAAAATGTCGCACACATATTGTTCTGCAACAGAGAACTATTAAATTCTTTAAAAATTTACCTGTCAGATCACAGCAGAAACATATTATACATCCTCGTCAAAATTACGCCAAATTAATTTAACTTGATTAACATAAGGTACCAGAAATTAACTGGTTAATTATTTTTTTCTGTAATTGTCAGTGACAGCTTGAGTATTTACACAAAATCACACGGATGCAGAGGCATCTGTGGATGCTGTTGTTCTTGCTGCTGCTGCTGCTCATTGCTAGCGATGCAGATGTTGACATGCATGATGTAGTTCTGATCATCTGGTTGAAATTCCTGTGTGCACATTGGGCACGTTTTGACAACGTGATCCTCGACATGGCTGATAAACAGCTCCTCGGGTTCACTCGCACTGAATATCATGTTGCATATCGGACACGTGCGACTGACGATGATGTCAGATGCATCTTCGAACCTACCAGGACACAGAACACACCCCACTCCGTCAATCGGACACAACTGTTTTACTTTATTACGGAGAATTTCACTTACTTGTTTAATATTCCATTTCCGTATAATCGCACAGATATTTCCGGAGTGTGCAGATGATAACACAACCAAGTAGAAGATGGACTTCAATACATCAATGTTGACATGGATCCCTTCGCCACCTCGATGGCATGCGAAGGTTCTTTGCCGACACTGACGGGTGGCAAAGACATAACAAATGAAAAAGGAAAAGCAGCAAGCATAATCCTGGAATTCGCCACCTCGATGGCATGCTGTGACCTTGACCTTTGACCTCCAGAATCTCAATAGGTCGTCAGTGGGGGCTAGTGAAGTTAAGAAAGTTTTATCGAGGTTGCGCAAGCCGTTCATGAGATAACGTGGTAAGTAGATCTGTCCGGATGAATGCGGCAGACGGACAGTCAGAAGATATAATGTCTTTGCCGACACTGACAGGTGGCAAAGACATAACAAATGAAAAAAAATGGAAAATTTTTGTTTCCTAGGATTTCCTACGAGACTTTTTCAATGACTTAAAGAAAGATGAAAAGAAGTTGTCAATGAAATGTCACTTGCAGAAAGCAGAATCCTGGAATAATAGCTAATTTTATCGTCATCGGAGGGTGCAAAAAGATTTTAAAAGAATCTCAATATCATACATCTCCATACTATACGTCTCTGTAACATAATACAATATAGATTAATTATGTCATTCTCAAATGCACAAAACTACTAAAAACAACAAATCTAACAAGAAAAAAAGTATTTCTCACATAAAACTGTGGAAATACTGGTCAAAGGAGCAACCTAATTTAGCGGAAAATGTGCAATTTGATTTCACGGTGGGTTATTGTAATTATGCCTAATTACATGGAAAATTTAATGAAGAGTTTTAACATTCATGAAAATATCATAGGCTCTATTGACCATTTCAAGGTGTTTGTGTGTGTCCTTAACCAATAACTGCCTTCCAATTTCAATGTACTGCCTCACTCATTAGTTGTCAGATACCAACAATGTATGAAATCAGAAGCAATACTTGCCAACTGCTAATTTCCTAGATGCGCTTTTGAGTTATCATGTAAATGGACAGAAAAACAAACACGGATCAAAACATTACCCCACCAACAGTGCAAAATAAAATACTAGACAAAAAGATATTCAACAATAAACAAGTATATCCATCCTCCTAATACTTGGATGGAAATGTATGCTGGTCACGTCACGTGCTGCCACCTGGTGAGACATGTTGAGTATGCACCGCAAGCCCTATTAAGGTTACAATGATGGGATAGATGGATGGACAACAGACCATTACATTACGCTTACTGCTAGATGCAACCAGCATAACAAATTAGCATCGTACGGGACTGGCAGTCGACTCCTACTTACTGCTAACTTCAAAGTCATGTGACACAAAAACTAGGACAAAAATCAAAAATCCGGCCCCAATAAGCTTTAGGTAATGGTCCCTAATTTAAGAATCCGTGGTCAATTGCCAGTCCCCATTATAAATGGGGAGGAGATAGCCTTTGAAAATGGCCAAATTTCCGACTTTGAAGGGCTCGTGACCTTGACCTTGGATCAGGTCATACTGCATACCGTCATCCATCACTCGTCGACCTCTACATACATACCAAATTTCATAGAAATCAAAGGAACTTTTTGTGGACAGACGGGTGGACATTTGAGACACACTTTATTAGGTCGACTCGGAGGAGTCGACTCGGAATAATACAAGCCGCTGGAGAATTAGACACTACGTACTGTTCATCTTCATGTGCAGCCTCTTCAATGTGATCAGATGTTTTCACATCCGTTTGTTGCTCATCAGTTGCTGCTGCATAATCTTCAGCCGCCTGTGAACAACAACCATGCCAACAATATAGCGAGATCAAATGCAATAAATAATATAGTTCAAACACACAAAATCAGGCTGACTGTTCAACAATCATGAGTTTATTCAACTTATAATCAAACTGGTCATAATATTTCAGCCACGGCAAATCTCTACAATGACGCAACTTCACTGGTGTTCAATCACTCTTGCGTTCATATTAATAACAACAAAAACAACAACTGTTAATGACAGAAACTGTAATATCATCATCATCACGTCACCAATGTAGAATAACAAGAATTCACCATCACTGAAGTTACTACCGTAGAGCAAAACAAGAAGCTCAGCTACCTCAAACAGACCGAAGTTCTGTGCAAAAATGGCTTAATGATTGAAAAGCTGTTTGGTGGGTCCAAGAAACCATGTATTGAACTGGGTAGAGATCCCCACGGAAAGGGGGGCAATTCTGGGGGTTGTCTGGCCCACTGAAAAGCATTAAAAGTCTCTGCTGTAGTCTACGCGACAGAAGGGATCATTCAATCGTCAATGACAGCATGCAGCAAAAATGATGATTCAATCCTCAATAATAGCAGGACATGCAATGCAGACTATCGTCAAAATTCTTTGACCACGTATTATTATTTTTTACACTAATTTATGACATGGTAGCAATTACATGTAGGATGATAGGCAATCATATGATGGACCAGACTTTCAAGCCTGCATAATACTTAATTACAGCATTTAGATACTAGTAAAGTATTATATCATGCAAATTTATCTCTACACAGTATAAATATATAATGTGTAACGTCTAAACACATTGTCATTTACAGAAATGTCACTCGGTAACACATATAACCATCTCAAACAAATATCCTTTTTTCTCAGAAAAATAATAATTCTGTCCAAAAGAAACAGAATGTAAAAGGGATACAGAACATTACTCACATCGTCCTCATCTTGCTGAAATCTCCAGACTGCACCTAAATAAAACATGCATCAGTTATCTTCGTTATTTTTGAGACATTGTATTTTTCTCATAAAGTTGACCAAGTTTTGCGTAAAGTGGACCTTCACGGTAAACTCTGTCACTAGCGGGAATTGACAGGCTTATTATTAGTTCACGTGTAAAATATGCACCCTCTCATGGAATAGGATAAATAGAAGAAGGTGGCACTAACAAGAATGCACAAACCCACACCAGCACTGTTTTTGCACCTCATGACCTTGACCTCAAAATAAATGCGTTTCCAAAACTCATGGAGGAATATTTCTATGTGAAGTCTGATGACCCTAGCTGCAGCAGTTTTTGAGACATAAGGCGAATAAACAAACAGGCAGACAGACAGACAGACAAACGCCACTGAAAATGCTACCCAGTGGCTAATAATGGTAAAAAACTGTGCAAATTATACTCACAATTATGCAGCAACTAAGCTGGCTAGGCAGCCATCAACAGCCAGAAGCCAGCTGTAAAATTCTAAAGTCACAGTTTCAGTGTAAATATGAGCAAAGCAAATCACGTACTAGGTGCAATATTTCCAGCCACTGTACCCACTGATTCACCCATTTCTCTCAGCCTCTGTAGTTCATTCTGCAGATAACTTTCACGCTGTTTCCATTCCTCCTAAACACATCGTAGACTTTTAAAAGTAAACCGACATATTAAATACTAATAAAAACAACAGCTGATGACATACATTCTGCTCATGTAGTAAACTGCAAACAGCACGCCAGCGTATTGTGGGTACCTGATGGTTATTGGCAACAGCTGGGTACTGGTATCACAGCCAATGAAAAGTCATTTTTCGCAGGAGTCCGTAGCTGCGGTCACGTGAGTGACACTCTGGCTGGCATCAGAACTGGCATCCAACCACAGAAAACGTTTGCAAAAAATGCCTATCCAGACTGATGCGGCAACTGGCAAACTGCCATTCTTACTTTGACTTAGCTCATCCAGTCACACTGTGAAAATGGCTGTCTCACATTAAATGGAAAACGACCATTACAGTGCAGGTAAATAGATATCATGCTTCTTACTTATTGAGTTCTTTTGTGTTTTTATTTTATAATTTTTACGTTTCCCGGTAAGTGAGACACTGGAAACAATTCACTGCCTGACACAGCTGCTGTGTGCAACAAGTATGAAGGGCGTTCAATGTTATCTGCACGGCAAATTGCTACCTGGAAGAGGAGATCAACAATTCTTCTACAACGGAATAAGAGCTTTGTAGAAATGCTGGACCAAGTGCATTTCAGTTGCAGGAGTGTATGTTGAAAAGTGACAAAATATGATGTAGATACCTTGTGACTAACTGTGTCAGTCTACGAACATTTTAAATGCCCCTCGTACATCCTAAAGGTTGACTGAGAATGTTCAACCAAATCCAACCTCTTTCTGCTGATACGAATCCAAGGCCTTTTTCAGTTGTTCAATATGAACTCGATCATTATCCAGCTGAAGCTTTTGCACCTCAGAGTCAGCTGCCTGGCTTGCTAGCGAACTGAAATGGACCGACTTCAAAGCCTCTAACTCGCTTTTGTGTTTCTCCTGAAATTAATACATTACAATAAACTGAAAATAGTAATCATGGTAGTATTTACAAAAAGCCAGCACTCACAAGAGTGTCATGACCCATGCCGGCAATGTTTCTTGCCACTGGCTGACTGCAAAAAAAATCCATGCATTGAAAAAACTGGCTGTGAGCTAGTTAGTTAGTTAGTTGGAGTTTAACGTCCCCTTTCAGCACAAATATTGCTATATCAGAGACAAAAGGTCAAGGGCAAAGAGCTATCCCTACCCAGTGAAGGAAGACCAGTGATATATTAACCTCAACCCTGGCCGCCTTTTTGTTCAGCAGCCACCCAAAAGGGAAAGGGATCGAGAGGCTCATTTAAATTATTACACTTGCGCCCACAAAGGGGAGACAACTATCACACCACATAGGCTGCAGGGTAGTAACGCAGAGAAAACCAGAGTCGCTTGCACGGTTTGTACAATGGGGCATCGCAGTGGGGAAAACCCAGCATAGCTTACGTATGCAGCAAGTGGCAATACTGCATTCCATCTGAAGGCCGACAGACTTGTTTTTTGACCTGCCGACCCCAACATAAATGACTCATTGTGGAACATTTCTATGCCAAGTTTGGTGATCCTAGCTGCAGCAGTTTTTTTAAATATCGTGTGGAAAACTGACAAACTCATAAATGCCACTGATAACTCTACCCCCACGACTGCCATTGGCATCGGTAAGAAAGCAGTTAAGGACAGCAGACTTCACATGGTGTACACTGTGAGGCCACCGACTGGTGCCGCCACCTGGCAAACTTGATGAAACAACATGATCTGCACCACTGCACATACATACAGACATACTGACTAATAATGAAGTGATTTAACAGCCGTGTGAAAAATCAATACTTCTTACGTCTCGTTTCTCATACTGTTCCAACACGTCGTGGAGATGTTCCAGCTTAGCATCCTTGTCAGCACACTGCCGTCTTATCTCATCCAAAGACAGCTGCAAGGCATCCATCGAAGTTCCGTATTCCACGGCCTGTTTCTCCAGCTCCTGCACAACAACTTTTTCACATTTTCAACCAGTATTTCTCTTTTATATGCATATCATTGAACTAACCGAAATGTGTCTTTCTCTTCAAAAAAGGTTTCGGTGGTGCAAACTATAACAACGTATGTTCAAAAACCCACATGCCAAGGCCAGATTTGAACACCATACTGTACGTATGCTATTATACTTAAATTTAGATGCAAGACCGACAAGGCAATCATAGATATCAGACTTCGCCCGCGGTATGCAATTGCACCCTAATCTCTACATACTTCCTTAACCTAAGTCCCATTATCACTAAATTAACTTTGCTTTCCTACGTCCATGCATCAAAGTTTATTCGTTTCTCCGCAAATGTTCACCGTTACCATAGTAACAAAAGTTATGGCGATGCGCATTTCAGTAATTTTTCCCATTAATCATCACATTTCTGTTATTCTTTTACTTCAGTTTGCGAGTAATTTCTAAATAGTTAGTGAAAATTATGCCCTTTAAAAACAAGAAATTGAATTCTGTCCGACTTTGTGATAAATAAGTAAATTCAAGCGAAATCGGTTCTTCATAGCAAAATTCATACTGCTATATGGCCCATTATAGAAAAAAAACATGATGTAATCCACAAAACCAGAAGTACATAATGTATTGCAACAATGCCAGAGGAGGACCGAGCCACAGCCATAGGCAACATCCACAAAAATTGGTAAAGATCGCGCATGTGGTTTTGGAGATATCCTGGTGGACAGACAGACAAACAGACATACTCATCACAATACTTCGCAACTGCTCCCACAAACAAAGTAATAAAACAAGAAGGATGTTATGAACCACAGTAAAGGCAGAAAATTATCAAAAGATACTGTGTAACACCCACAAAGATAGGGAGTAAGTAATGCATCACCTTACTACTTATATCATTATCTGTAGATGTTACCCTACCTTTGGGTAATTAGTCTACTACTACTACACCGAGATTAACGTACCATTTGTCACCCAATTACATGATGAATTGCAGATCATAATAAAAACAACTTGGCACAAGTCGGCTATTAAAAGATTCCTAAATATTTCACTAGGTTATGCTGAACTCTGATGAGGTAACCACAAGAAACAGCTGATTGAGGGGCAACAGTAACAAACGAGAGACAAATAAGAGGAGTGCAGACCTGTTGCTTATCAAGTAGTTGCTGATTTAGCAACCTGACTTCTTCTCGGAAATCATCATTATTGACTGACGATGACACTTGTGATGATTCATCAACTAGGTTTGGCTTGACACACGACAGACCACACAAGTTGAAGCAGTTCACTAAGTAATTTATTAACTGCAAATTAGCACACTACGAGTCATTCAAGGGAAAATGTTAAATAATAATAAAATTAAAAAATGAATAAAATGCTTTGACAGGCTGGAAAAACACAATGCACCCCAAATAGGTGAACAAAAGAAGTAACTAGAATAATTAATACTAATAATTGAAAAAAATAACGACTAAATGATAACCAACGTAACTCATAAATACTGTTTTATTACACTTTTTACCATTACTGTACTGTTAAGAAAAATAAACTGTTGGGAGTTAAGTAATACTGGCTGAGATCACTTGCCTGTGTCTATTACACTTCATACATTTCTTTGATAAATAATATAATCAGAAGATGATGAAAAAAACACAACTGTGCAAGTGGTCAAAGAATTTTTACGAAAGGCCACATTGCACGTCATGCTGCTATTGCGGAATGAATTATCCCTTTCACCGCATGCCATTATTGATAATGGAGAGATCCCTTTTGCTGCATAAACCACAGTAGAGACTCCCAGTGCTTTTCAGTGGGCTGGACAACCCCCAAAATTGCCCCTTCCAGTGGAGAGATCTCGACCCCCATCTAACACATGGTTCCTTGGGCCTGTGTGAGTCAACCACCCTCCCCAAACGGCATCTCGACGGCTCACCCATGTGCCCAACAGATATACACATACACACAGACAGACCATGCCTCATGCAACATCTGTAGCAATAGGGTGCATCTATACAATGTGTATTGTGCAATGCATGCAACAGGATAGATGCACAATACATACACACACATACCAGCTTAACAGCCTGGTAAACCTGCGTTAGGTGGCTGCCTCCGTAACTTTCATCCTCCAGTTGTTCTGAACCTGTGCATCCTCTCAGGACAGACTAAAGTTTTCCATATTCCCTCAACACTATTCCATCTTGTTTTACGTGGACGTTCCCTCCATCTCACTCCTTCCACCTCTTTCACTGTACAATGTTTGATCCAATCAGTGTCATCTTCACATTCCACAGGTGCAAACCAGAGGCCTGCATGGGTACGGGTCCTGCGCGGGCCCCGCGGGTATTAAGAGGAAGTCTGCAGGGGCCCCGCAGGTTCGGGTTCAGCATGACGGGGGATCCCGCGGGCACGGGGCCTGGGCAGTGAGCATGCCGCGAAGCTGCGAACGTTGACGCAAGCGGCGTCCTGCTGCGTGTAGAATCTAAGTCTACCTTTTCTAATCACCTGGCTCAACGGTTCTAATCAATTCTGTGACAAACAATACACCTGGCGTACAAACAATTCTGAATCCAATCACAAGATGGACTTCGATACCGCAGCATTGACATGGATGCTTTCGCCATGGCCTGCTGTGACCATGACCTTTGACCTCAAAAATCTAATCAGGTCATTAGTAGGGGCTAGTGAGTATTCCCTGTCAGTTTTATCAAAATTGTTCAAGTTGTCCATGAGGTATATAGTGGTAACAATATATGTCCGGACGAATGGACGAACGAATGAACAAACAAATGGATAAACGAATGGGACAGCCGAACAACACCATGCCTTCTATGACACTATCTCGGGCGGCCAAAGCATAATAATGAGACACCAGACAAGTTGAATTTACTCAAGAACTGTACCACACCATTGTTTGCTGTTGCTGCTGCTCCACTGCTTCATGTTCAACTGACTCGCCATTCTCTGTTACACCAGGCAGCAACGGATCAACAATCTCCCAGTCATTCTGGCGGTCGCTGACAAACTGGAACGGAGTACTTACTCCACGCACACGACGGTCAGATGCACTCACGTAGCAGAATTGGTAGAATTCGTCACTGTCACATGGCAGGCTGGCGGCTGACAACAAACATAGAACATAAGCTACGAAAATTAGTTACTTGGAGTTTAACGTCCCTTTTCAGCACAAATATGGCTATATCAGAGACAAAACAAGCTAAAAAAAATTAATGGATGCTACAATATCATATGACAGTACCAATGACTATTGTGTCAGGAGCCCGATGGCAAAAGAGGGATGGGGCTAGAGCCCTGCATGGTAATGGGGATGGCGGTAATACTGCGGTAACCGTGGGAATACCACAGTTTTGCAGGTGAAACTTGCGGTAATACCGCGGGGATGGAGTGGCCTGTTGCAGGGTTACCGCGGTGATGGAACTGATTTCCACGGTAATACTGCGGTAGTCAATGTCCATAAGCTTAAACGTGGCATGAAAACCGCATGGCGGCGGCAGCATGAGTGGTCGTCCAGTGGACGGCGTCGTGCAGGACAGTGGTGGCCGGGTCGTATCCGACGAGCCGGCCGCAACTGTCTTGGACGATTCCATGCTGAACGGTGTGACGATAATAGGTCTGCATTCTCTCCCTCCACCGCCCCATGCCCAAAGTAGATATAACACATTAACAACACTGTAAATTCATTGACTGGCAAGTAACGAGTTATGCAAGCCATGCTAGTCCTGGGGCGATAATCAGCATCTACGTCTCCATCACGATGTTTCGGCCTCCAGACCAAGATGTTGGTCGTAATACTGCTGATAAGACCGTAGACGTTCAAACGTGTGCGAACGCAGGGGATGGTCTCAAACATCTAGCATTGCTAGATGTTCGAGCAACTCTGAGAGCATATGCACACCTTGATGGCATCATCATTGATGACATAGTAACTCACTAGTCTGTAAACCGTAGACGGCGGTCGACAATGCTAGATTTTTGAGACCGTGCTCCACGTTCACGTGCATTCAAACGTTGTCAACTGCGGTGGCCACCTACTGTTGGTGGCAGGGCGGCTCAGTTCAGTGGCGCAATCTGCACGACAGCGTGAAGGTTGTATTTCTACGTAATGAAGCTTATTGCTTTGAGTGCAGGCTTTGCAAATGTGTCGGCAATGCCTCTGTATAAAGCTGTGAACAGTCTCATCGTTGCTGTCTGTTGGTGGTCTCCTGCTGTGTGTGAACAATAACACTGCAGCTAGAGTTCGGCCGATGTACATACCAGACATCGATAATCGGCAACATCGGAGCATGCTATAACGTCAGCGAACTGGTGTCAGCAGATCGCCTATATTAATTTTGTAAAAAAATAGTAAGCAGTGTGCAACACATTAAAGTCAGATGCGCGCCAGCCGCCGCAGACGACCATCACATCGCCGACCGTTGTGGCGGTTGGCGCTGTGGGTGGTCGTCTGGCGGGCGGCGTCGGGAACTTTGAAAGACACCGCGATGGCCGGACACACGATAACAGCATATACCGTGCTACCATAGCGTGACGTAGTAAAAATCACAAAAAATACATAACAAATGATATACCTGGAAATGTAATTGAATGAGCGGATTCCTGGTCAGTGGAAACAACGACTGGCTTACTGCAGATGTACTCGTCAACTGCTTGCCAGCCGACTGGAAAGATGCCCACATAGTCGGCTGATTCTGGCGACATATTCAGAGCCCGCGTGAAGCAACATACAACATCATTCAACGTGCTGTAAGATTCGGGAACGTCAGAGAAAGTGACCAGTGAGAAATACTCAATAGAAGAACCTGCTTTCGAGTCCACTGAGAACATGCTGAATGTTGTTGATGATACTCACTTCAAAGTAAAATATGATATCTGTATACATTACATACACCATATAAATAAACGGACACTATCCTAAAGCATCATTAGATAATCAGTCCAACAAGTTATCAAGCTAACCTTAACTCCAACCCTAGCTCCAACACCAACCTAACCAGTAATTGCCCAAAAATGACCACTGCAGACTACTAAACTCACTGTTTACTTATCAATCAATTTTATTGACGAAAGGGTAAAAACAACCACTGACATCGTCACAAAAATAAGCACAAATTAGGCTACAATAAAACAAATACAACAATAAAAGCAACTATGTATAGC
>Ga0209780_1001413_pt1 | contig 15754 bp, 18 predicted proteins | sample WorMetexBAHAMAS2_FD_187384 | JGI IMG/M metagenome (GOLD analysis project Ga0209780, IMG submission 187384) | Marine gutless worms symbiont microbial communities from Max Planck institute for Marine Microbiology, Germany - Inanidrilus exumae... | ecosystem: Host-associated > Annelida > Digestive... | reverse complement strand
TGAGCAAAAATTAGATTGCTAAATTAATAAAACAGCAAATATTAATGTAAAAAAACTTAACAGTTTAAAACGACTTGTAAGGACGACAGTAGCTATGTCGCACAACTAAAACAGCAAAAATCAAAAAAGAAAAGGTGATATTACTTGTTAGCACATTGACTCTATGGCGATGTGCTGATAAGTAATATCACCTTTTCTTTTTGATTTTTGCTGTTTTAGTTGTGCAATATAGCTACTGTCGTCCTTACAAGTCGTTTTAAACTGTTAAGTTTTTTTACATTAATTCACTCAATGGTCAAAGTAGACTTTATGGACGACGTCACATTGTTGGGAGATTGGCACACAATTGAGTAAGATGTTATAACCATCATGGAGTCGTTCTCAGAGACAGGTATCTTACAGAACACGGACAAATGTGAAATCATCATAGAGGATTTAATAGAAATCGACATACTAGCCGCATTCAAGGATTTCATTTGTGTCAACAAGGAGGACATGACTCTTCTGGGAACTCCCATCTTTAAAGGCAAAGCACAGGACAAAGCCATTCAGGCCAAGATAGATCACCTTACAACAGCAGTTTAACGCCTAACACATCTTCAGGCCCATGATGCTTTGGCGATACTCAAGAACAGCCTGGCCACATCCAAGCTGCTGTACCTCAGAATGTGGTGAGAATCTGCTGCTGAGAGTTTGACGACACCTTACGGACAGGCCTCATCAACATCCTAAATGTAGATCTCAATGATGACCAGTGGCTTCAAGCTTCATTACCAGTCGAAGGTGGAAGTCTGGGAATGCGGAGTGCTGAGATGCTTTTTGACATCAGCTGCATCCACACTCCTGCTCCAGCAATCCATATTCCCTAACACCATTTGGCTGCTAGGTTACCAATCCGTTGAGTCAGTTACTGAAGAGATTTGGAGAGATCTAGCCAACTCATAAAAACCTGGACAGCATACATAACACATCCAGAAAGCATGGGATGGACCAGTTGCAGCAAATAACATAAATCTAATCCTTTCATAGCTCAGTGTGATGTGGACAAAGCCAGACTTCTTGCTGTGTTATGCGCACACTCTGGCGACTGGCTACACTCACCACTAATAACTGCAGTTGGTCTGATGCTGTCAGACGATTCGATCAGGGTAGCAGTGGCACACAGGTTAGGTTGCAAAGCCTGTGAACCACACGGTAAAGTGGTAAAGCAGTGGATGCACGTTGGCTCCCAGACAACAACTTCATAGTCATCTGTATGACATCATATGGAAAGCAATCAAGGGAGCTCAGATGCCAGTAGTTAAAGAGCCAGTTTTCCTTATGTCATCACCCAGAAGGGACCATTCTCCCACTATGGGCCACGGGAAAACCTTTGGTCTGGGATGTGACAGTCCCAGACACATATGCAGAGTCCCACGATTTATCAAACTGTTGCTGAGATATAGCAACTTAACAATTTCCAAGATGGTTTATGCCCACCATATTGAATTTTTACAAGTTCAAAATTTTGTCGGCTGATGGGGTGCAGAGGGTCAATATGCGCCATCAAGCGAAATTTCATGGCAATCGTTCAACCTGTTGCAGAGATATCGCAATTTTTCCGTTTTCAAAATGGCGGCCAAAAAAGTGAAAATTTTATCAGCCGATATGGTGCAGAGGGTCAAAACGCATCACAGTGCCAAATTACGTGGCGACTGGTCAAATCGCCAATTTTAACCTACCCCACCTCTATTTGGCGCCCACGTTGGGGGTGACCCTGTTGGAATTTCGCCGAGATGTTTCGCGACAGAAAACTAAAGTCCCTGGGCTATCATATGGCATTGTTCGTATTAGTGACAGACGGTACCTAGAATCTTTAGGCTAGCCGATTTTTTGGGTTACTTTGGAGGTCTACTGTATGTTAACGCAGAAGCTGGTACCCGGCAGACGTCCAGATGTATACATTCCAAGTCAAATCATCCATGCATATATACTGAGATATTGGTACCTCGTTCCTTTAATCAAACCCCCCTGGGCTGCCGCTCTATGTGGTGTGCAGCAGTTCACGCAGTTCAAATTATCTGAGTTACCAATGACATTATGTTAAGTCCAATGATGACGTATGTTGTAATTTGTTTGTCTCCACTACTTGTACTTGGTTAAAACAGCTCAAAGCGGTTGTGTTATTATCAAAACTCAATAGATGATAATGAAGCTAAGTGACGGTCAAAAAACAGGTCACAATACAGACACAAGCATCATCTGTACCACATCAGCAATATGCTGCTCCACAAGCTGTTTGCCTTTACCACCAGTAACAGCATTCCATGTCTCTTGACTATAAATTCTAACACCTTCTGCAGTATAATATCTGTACATGCCACACAAACACAGCTTAACATCCCTGTAATTCTATACGGTTTGGTATTCTGTATTGTACAGAGTATCATTTAAACAAACATATTCCAAGTAAATCAAAGTTTACTGAACTTTTTAGTACGATAAAATACCAAACGATACCGTAGATTTGTGTGTTCAAAAGCTGACGTGATGTCCGGCATAATCTAGCGCACGGCACAGAAACAAAAATACTAAAAAAACCGAGTAGCTCAGAAGAAATGGTCCAGGCAATAATAGTCCGTGAAGGCAATCCGGGAGGTGGTAGTTCTGTGAAACTACGGAGGGTAGGATTTGTGAAACGGGTAGGTTTTAAGCCGAGAGTGACAGAGAGAAAAAGTTATGGATGAGCAAAGTGGTGAATCAGAAGAAGAAGAAGTGATGGGTGAAGGAACAGGTAAGTCGGAAATGGAGGAACTGGTACCAGAATGAGGTTGATGAAAAGATAAAGAAAGCTGATTCCAGAGACAAGGTGAAGAATAGCGAAAGGAGTGATCAGTTAATTTGAGAGATTGATGACGGTGGCTGAGCAAGAGTAACGACGGATAAATGGTAATGGTAATGGTAATGGTAAATGTAGATTTATATAGCGCATCGTCACAAAAGTCTCTAATGCTAATGAAGAGCGAGTACTGCAAGGACGTTCAACAGAGATGAGGCTGTGAAGGTATGGAGGTTGGGTAGTTGTGAGAACTTTGTATGTAAGTGAAAAGAGCTTGTATTTGATGCATTTAGTGATTCTGAGCTACTGGAGAGAGCGTAGGATGGGAGCGATATGACAGGACTTAGGAGATTTAACGACAGTACGAGCAAGACAGTTATGTTTCCTTGAAATATTATTGCCTTGCAACAAAGAAAATGTTAAGACTACGTAACGTAATGTCACATATCATTATAACTGAACTCTATGCAACTCTATGCTTGTGTGTTGATGAGTGATGACTTTAAGTCATGTTTGTTTGTTTGTAATTATAATGCTGTAAATAGGCCAGTAAATGTAGTTCGTAGTCTGGTAGTCTGTAGTTCTAACAAAATTCTAACAATGGTTATGGGCCCAGACCAGACAGGCCCAGACAGGTCAGTTGTTGATCTCGTACTGTTGTATCAGTAACGGTGAACTCGATCATGTGATGGCGACGGCCGACGATCGTTTACCAAATATCGAGAAACTGACCGAAAATAATTGGCCTATATGAAAGTTGCAACTTACAACGTACTTAAAAGCTCGTCAGCTATTCACCTTATGTACTGGCGATGAAACTGAGCCGATTGTACCGGCGGCAGATGGTGATGATGCAGCTGCTGCACTTGCTGCCTATGCTGAACAGTTGTCTAAGTATCAGGTTAGAGTGGCACGAGTGAAGTGGATATTATCGCAGACAGTTGCCACTAGCCAATTACATGTCATTGCACAACAGCGATTAAAAACACCATATGATATGTGGAAAGAGTTAACAGATACATTTGAACGACCGTCTTTGTCTAATAAGTTACAGTTACAGACACAGCTGCTTGATCTGTCAATGAGGCCCGGTTCCTCTGTTGATGATTACTTCAGGGACTTGCAGGATTTAACTGAGCGATTAGCGTCCTTTGGAGCTCCAGTTAAATCTGATTTTCAAGTAGCCTTAGCTTTGTGAGGGCTGTCACCTGAATATAATACACTGAGAGTAGCATTTGTTACAAAAGGTGCAGTAACTATGACAGAGTTACACGAAACATTGCATACTGAAGAACGTCGTTTGTATCCACATTCTGAATCAGTGGGAGCTACTGGTACTTCTGTCCTGAATGCTCGTGACAAGAATGTCAGTAGTAAATGTCGTGTTGAAGGTCCTCCTGGTTCATGTTATGGTTGTGGAAAGATGGGGCACTTGCATAAAGACTGTTTAGTGAATCCGTATATGCCTATGACGATGCCTGCTTGGAAGCAGAAGAAGAAAAAGCAGAATAATAATGTGAAGTACAGAGTGAAGAAAGTTAAATATCATGGTGAGTCTGATTCTGATGCTAATGGCAATGCTATGTTTACTGCATTATATGGTGCTCATACATCTGATTTGAGTAATGACTGGATAATTGATTCTGGTGCTACAAAGCATATGACACCATGTCGAAGTATGTTTTTTGATTATGTTCCATTTCGTGTTCATGAAACAGTCTCACTTGGAGATGGAGCTAATTGTGAAGCTGTTGGAATTGGCCGTGTTGCTGTTAATATAATGTGTGAAGGTACAGTTAAACGTTATGTTCTGTCTGATGTATTGCATGTACCAAAGCTTGTGAACAATTTCTTCTGTGTGACAGCAGCAACACTGAAAGGTCATAAAGTCACATTTGAAGCGAAGAAATGTTTGATTCACTGTGATGCAAAACTGGTAGCAACAGGGCACAGAACAAAGCATTTGTGGTATATTGATTCTGTTAAAGCCTGTGCTAAGTTGAAAGCAACGTCGCCATTGTGGCATCAACGCCTTGGTCATGTGAATGAAAAAACGTTTGAAAACTGCCATAAAGCACCGTTTGATAGTGGGAGTATATGTTGATAAGCACGATACCAATAGTGCTATTGTTTTTTGTGAAGCTTGTGTTCAGTCAAAGCAGAGTCACAAACCACTTACTGGCTCTGCTGATGTGCAGTCAAAAGAAATATCACTGTGATCACAGTGATTTTTGTGGACCTATGTCAGTTGGTTCTTTGGGAGGTGCAAGATATTTTGTTACCTTTACTGACGATTACTCAAGATTCTCTTATGTCTACTTTCTGAAGCACAAATCAGAAGTATTTAAGAAATTCAAAGAATTTCATGCTGAAGTTACTAACTTCATTAACAAGAGAATCAAGACACTGCGAACTGATAATGGTGGTGAGTACACATCATTTGTGTTTGAAGAATATTTGAAGAAGAATAAAATTAGACATGAGGTCAGCATACCTCATACGCCTCAGCAAAATGGAATAAGTGAACGTCTAAACCATACTCTGCAGGAAATGGCAATGAGTCAAATTCTGCACGCTGGTTTGCTGAAGTGTTTTTGGGCTGACTCCGTTGCAACTGCATGTTATGTGCACAATCGACTACCTGTATGTCCATGGAATGTATCTCCATTTGAGAAATGGTATGCCAGAAAGCCAAACTTAAGGTATTTGAGAGTGTTTGGCTGTGTAGCCTACGCTTTAAAGCCAGACAATGAAAGAACAAAAATGGATGCAAGATCTGTAAAATTGAGGTTTATTGGATATCCACTTCGTGCAAAAGGTTATCGTCTCTATGAAGAGAAAAAGCACCGTGTCATTGTTCGACGCGATGTTATCTTTAACGAAACTGTTTTTGACACGAAATATGTGACATATCCTTCTGACGTTGTGTTAGTCTCAACACCAGCAACAGATGATAATGCTGCAGAACAGTCTAAGCCTCAGTCTCATGATGGTGATGATGGAGCTCAAAGTCTGCCAGTATTACAGCCTGTTCGTCGTTCTCAGCAACAAGTCAGACAACCCGATAGGCTTGGTGAATGGATTGAATATATTGACACTGATGTTGATTTTGCTCAGACAAATGAATCTAAACATCATTTATATTTCTGTAATGTTGTTGAGCCCAAAACAATTGACGAAGCAATGAAAATGCCTGAGGCAGAAATGTGGAAGCAAGCAGCAGATGAAGAAATGCTAGCACACAATACAATGAACACATGGAAGCTAGTATCTTTGCCAGATGGAAGAAAAACTGTAGGCTGCAAATGGGTATTCAGAGTAAAGAATAAGTCTGATGGAACTATTGAAAGATTTAAAGCACGTTTGGTTGCTAAAGGATTCATACAGCAGCCAGGAACCGATTTCAATGAAACATTTGCACCTGTTGTCAGACTAAATAATCTGCGCTCACTGTTGGCATATGCTATTCAGAATAAATTGCTAATTCATCAAATGGACATTGTTACTGCATTCTTGCATGGACATTTGCAGGAAGAAGTATACATGGAACAGCCACCTGAATACGTCAAAGAGGGACAGAAGAGTCTAGTCTGTCTCTTACAACGATCATTGTATGGATTCAAACAGTCGCCAAAATGTTGGAATGACACATTTTGTGAATCATTTTGTGAATACATGAAAGAGCTTGGTTACGTGTTGATGACATTGCAAGACGTTTCCCAGTGAAAGATATGGGACCATTGCACTACGTGCTAGGCATCAGTTGTGTTCAAGATGATAAAAATGGAAAAAATTGGACTATGCCAAGAAATGTACAAGTAACACTAATGTGACATTAATGAAGCATGATGGTATGTCGAAGTCAGTTGACAAGTCGTATTACCAGTCACTTGTTGGTAGCTTGTCGTATATTGCTTTGGCAACAAGACCAGATATTCAATATGCTGTATCAACGGTTGCCAAGTACAATGCAAATCCAGACCAATCTCATCTGATACAGCTGCCAAACGAATTCTCCGTTATCTGAAGAGAACAAAACATCTTATGTTGTGGTATGGACAGTGTGATGACAAAATGATTGGTTACTCAGATTCTGATTATGCACGTAATATCGACGATAGACATTCCACCTCTGGTTACGTGTTCATTCTTGGTGATGGTGCTGTAAGCTGGTATAGTGGAAAACAAAAAGGAATCTCTACTTCTACAGCACAAGCAGAATATGTTGCCTTAAGCCATGCTACTAAAGAAGCTGTCTTCCTACGTAAACCGCTAGCTGAATTTGAAGGTAATAGCTCAAGAGACCATGAAGAAATTGTCATCAGAAATTATCATCATCAAGCTGCATTGGCGATCTCGAAGAATCCTGTATTCTACTCCAAAGCAAAGCAAATAGATGTCTGTTATCACTTTACTCGAGAAATAATTGCCGATGGACAAATTGAACTTGAGTACTGTCAGACGAAGAACATGATCGCAGACATTTTGACAAAACCGGTTGCGAAAGAACGCTTTGAACAGTTGCGCTTAATGCTTGGACTTATGCGAGATTGTTGAGACTACGTAACGTAATGTCACATATCATAATAACTGAACTCTATGCAACTCTATGCTTGTGTGTTGATGAGTGATGACCTTAAGTCATGTTTGTTTGTAATTATAATGCTGTAAATAGGCCAGTAAATGTAGTTCGTAGTCTGGTAGTCTGTAGTTCTAACAAAATTCTAACAGAAAATACATCTCGTGTGAACAGGACAAAATTACGGAAAAACAATTTTCCTAATTCTAGCAACGACAGTGCCACCATCTCCATTTTCAATGAGAATCTTGGTTGGCAGGTTCCCCTCAAGTCTTCTTGTCTACTTGTTCCAGAAGAGAACGACTGGTGATGAGTGGCATATGCTTCTTGTGGATCACAACACCGCATCTCGTCATGTTCGTGTTGTAATGTACTGAAGGTAAAGGTAATCTAGTCCCACACTCAACAGCAGTGACATCACAGTCTCAAAGGTAGTCAGCCAACACGTGATATTAGACAGCTATTATCTCCAAAACGACACTGCTTTGGCTTGCTATAACTTTGACATACATCAACCAAGTCAGCAGGCAATAAAATTATGATCTATTATTTCCACTTCAATTAAGTAATGCTTCTGCACTACCTGACAAAACACAGAAACATGAAAATCACATTTTTACTCAAATGTTGTATTATTGCTTTTTCAGATTTCAACCAGTTGCTGCTTGATTTCTTGACTTGCAACTCATATTGATGCTGCTGCAAACTCTCTAAATCTCGTAATCAACTAAGTTCAGTTCTGGCCATAGCTCAGGAGAAATAAGTTGTTGAGAGTATGTTGCTGAAAGGCAAATAATATTGTCGTCGACAACGTGTTTGATAACAGCTAACATTTGTTAAGATAGTAAGATATTCCACCAATACTTTCCATTGACTCTTCACTTCAGGCTGGACAAAGAACAACTCCCACTTTTGACACAACGACTTATACCACCACAGACTTGGTAAACGATGAGTGTGTGGTAACAGATGGTAGCATTCTATGAGGTTTTCTACAGTAATGTGCAATTTTGAGGTCCCAGAAATGGCCACATCAGTCTATCTTTGGGCTTGGGGGGAGAGTGATTGACTGGCTGCGGTCATTTCTGACAAGCAGAACTCAAAAGGTTTTGCATGATGGCTGTCTGTATGAAATTGTGTCAATCTTGTTTGGCGTCCCACACGGTTCCGTCATAGGACCCATTCTGTTCATTCTGTACGTGGTTGAGGTGTTTGACATCATTGCTTTACACGGCCTTGGTTGTCATTCCCATGCGGATGATATGCAGGTTTACATCAGTGTTGCTGCTACCGTCGCCAAGGATGCTTCAATTGGAGTCGCCGGATGCGTCACACATCTCGACCGGTGGATAACTATGAACAGATTGAAGCTGAACGCCGACAAGATCCAGCTGATCTGGCTTGGCACTCGACAGCAGCTCGCCAAGCTCACTGTGACGCAACTCCAACTGACCACGTCAGTTGTCGAGTTTGATTCAATGGTCACTGACCTTGGCGCCGTTCTGAACTATCAGCTATCCATGGGTCCGCAAATCACTGCCGATTCACGATCTTGCTTTTACCAGTTGCGTTAGCTACGTGTCGTCCAAAGATCTCTGACAGAGGACGCTTTGAGATCATTGGTACAAACGTTTATACATTGTCGGTTGGACTATTGTAACGCTCTGCTGGCAGGAATAGTATCCAGGTGAAACAGCTTCAATTAGTACAGAATGATGTAGCTCGGTTAGTCTCTGGTGCTCGACGTTGGGACCATATTACACCAGTCCTGCGCAGTCTCCACTGGCTTTCGGTGCGGCGGAGAATCATTTTGAAAACCGCGGTCCATGTATGGAAATGTATCCATGACGTCGCACCTGCCTATCTACAGGAAGTATGTATTGTATACCAGTAGAGAGTGTCCCAGGTAGGCCTCGTCTACGGTCTGCATCGACTGGAGGTGTGGAGCTGCCGAGAGTGCTGACGTCAACTGGCCAGTGGAGCTTCAGCTTCCACGGTCCCACAGTGTGGACTGTGGAACAGGCTGCCGTCTGCTCTGCACGACGGCAGTCTCTCACTGAGCACGTTCACGCGGCGGCTGACGACTTATCTCTTTGGACAGTAATTGCACACCACCAGGCGCCGTTGTGACGTTTTGTGATTTCTACGCCATCTATAAATGTCATGACTTACTTAGTGCGCCTATTACAAACTAACGTAAGAACATAGGTGCAGAACAATAGCAGTTAATAAAAGTTAATAAAACCGACACAGAAAAGTCTGAGATGCATAAAACACAAATTGACAGTCTTATACTGAATGCTGAATGCTAACTTAAAAGAGAGGTTTCTAACTTGTTCTTAAAAATGCTTGTGTCAGAGATGGTGCATAGTTCAGCAGGGAGTTAGTTCCATGACGCTGGGCTGGAGAAGGAAAAAGCCCGCTCTCCGAACTTGGTGCACAGCCGAGGTGCGGTGTAACTGTCTGTCTCAGAGAGGGAGCGCAGGCCGGAGCGCGTCGCTCTGGTGGAGGTAGGTTGCACAATGTCAGCCGAATATCGCGGAGACTTTCCGATGTGGACGTTGTGCATGAGGGTGCAAAGCTTGTAGGTGATTCTGTAACAAATTGGTAGCCAGTGAAGCTGGATGAGGCATGGCGACACATGTTCGCGTTTACCGAAGTTGAAAATCAGCGATGCTGCAGTGTTCTGTACACACTGTAATGGTTCGATCGTGGACTGTGGTAGAGCTGCTAGAACTGAGTTACAGTAATCCAGCCGAGATGTGACGAGTGCCAACACTATACTGGGTGGTAACTTCAGTTCCAACACGTCGACGAATCTGTCGCAACCACCGTAGTTGATAGTAGCATGCTGCAGTCACTTTATTAATGTGTTGCTTCATCGTCAGCTGAGCGTCCAGGAGGACACCTAGGTCACGGATGACGGACGCTGGTTGAACCGTCTCAGAGCCGACGGGCAGAGAGCAGTCATCGGATTTGAGTTTGATGGGGTTGGCCTTAGAGCCGAACCAAATGACTTCGGTTTTGTCGCTGTTCAGTTGTAAGCGTCGGGATGCACACCACTGCGTGACCTCACTGACACAACTGGTTAGTCGACTTTGTACGACGGGTACATGCTCAATGTGACAACAGTCGAGAAGCTGGGTGTCATTGGCGTAGAGAGGAGATCGCACGCTGTGACGCTTGGTCAGGTCGGTGATATCCTCAGTGTATGGCGCAAACTCTACAGGGCCGAGGACGGAGCCTTGGAACAAGCTGCAGTTTACAGGAAAGCTTTTGGTCTGGTGCCCATTGTAAAGTAATGACTGAGTTCTGCCAATAACAAGTGTACAGTATTGTGCACAGACAGAACAGCAGTTTCAGTAGAATGAAATGGTCTGTAGATGGACTGCTGATACGGGAAAATATTAGACTCCGATACATGGGCGGAGAAGCGCCTGACAACAACGCGTTCAATCAGTCTGGAGATGAAGGACAAATGGGACGATATGAACTGCATGTATCTGGGTTGAAAGTGGTTTTTTTGAGCAACGGTAAAACGCGCGCTCTTTTAAGTTGGGATGGAAAAATGCCAGATTGCATGGATAGGTTTCACACACGGCAGACGACGGGAGCGATGCACGTGGACAGGCGCTTCAACAGCCATGTAGGCATCGGATCGAGGGAACATGACTTTGAGGCAGGCCCTGCCACATAAGGGGGGAAGGATGCAGCTTGCATCCATTTTGTCTTAGGGGGGAATATCATTCCCCCCTGGCCTGCAGTCTGCAGCGCATTCATAGCGTAAGTAAACGTATTATGAACACGTCACTGCATTCACTATACAGTACTGTATAGGAGCATTAATTGGGCCGTGGTTGCAGCTTGAGCAGTGAGGCATCGCTGGGTGAGATGTAGCCTAGATCGGGAGGGGATGACTGCTGCTGCATCAGGTGTCATGAGGAACTGTATGCGTTTATGAATGGACATAAACGCAACGATGTCTTCATGCAGGCACAGGGTGATGGTCGTGCCATGCAACTGAAAAGAGTCGCAACAACAAGATGGAACAGCACGGAAGCTGCAGTTGAAACCGTCTTCCGCAAGTTCTATGCAGTTCTTGGTGCTCTTGAACAGCTGTCACATTGTACCGGCGACAGTCAGACAGTGACATCTGCGATAGGACGGCGTAAGAGATTGCGTGATATACAAGTGATACTTTGTATGAACATTCTGAAAATAATCTATCAGATAACAGGACCAGCATCCCGCATGCTACAAGGAGCTTCCACCTACTTGGCCGGTGCAACAGCTGTCTTGAATGATTGCAGGAAATAGTTTGAAGATCTGAGATCAAATGCTGATCTACATTGGGAGGCACTCTTACAAGAAACGTCGAATTTCGCACAAAATCGAACATGACATGCCTTGTGACTTTCCTGTAGAAAGGCCCGATGAAGGTAGAGAAGAAGATGAATGTTTGGATGGCAAGGAACGCTGTAAGGTGGAGACTGCTGTAGCCGATGCAGTTAACCAGCAGATGGCCAGTCGCTTCGCCTAGCAGCAGGTCGCGTTCATGACACAACTGTGGCACTTTACACCACGGAGTTTGCTGGAAGGTCAGAAAGATGTTAAAACTGGAGATGTGGTTGACATTTGTGAAATGTACGGAGCAGACGCTGATGAAGTTTGCCGAGAATTGTCTGACTTCAAATTGGTTTACAGACTGTCAGGCCTGGAGATATCATCTGAACTACCGGTACATGAAAAGGAAACAGCTTTAGTGGAAGAATGTGACGATCCTCAGTATAAAGAACCAGCGGGTGATAATGACAGTTCCGACGACGAAGATCGTGAAGACATGCCAGTATAGATTCGCAACAAAACACTTTCGTGTAGCAGTGGAAAAGTAGGACATTCTTGAAGCCGTACCGAGTTCTGATTGTCTGGCTTTCCGAATTTGACAATGCTTTACTCCATCTTCTGCTGCCTGCCAGTATCCAGCGCATCAGCAGAGCAGCAAAATAATAAAGAACCGTCTGCGAACTTCTCTTGCTGATAAATCTCTCCTCTTTGCTAGGACTGTCATCTAAAAAGACCTGCTGCGATCGTTAGACAACTCAACAATCATTGACAATTTCGCACGTGACGTAGCAGCTGTTCACTTAAGCAAATGCTTCTGTTTGGGTAGGGCAAAGGGCAGAGCGGGCCTGAGTTTCAGTCAGATCTGTATAGTGACTCGAGGACGTCGTTCAAAAAGGACGTCCATAGCTGTAGAGCATAATCGCCAAGCACTAAGCATGAACAGACCATTTTGTTCTGCCACTGCTTTTTGTTGCATTTTGTATAATGACGCAGTTGTGATTGTGACATTTCTTGTTATTCGTAGCCTACGTCACCTGTCAGTGATCATCAATGCTTGACGTGTGAAGGGGTATAGGTGGATTATTGATAAACAGTGGCATTCCGGCAGTAGTGTGGTAGTACAATAGATAGGGCTGCAATAGATTATGCTGGGGGGAGGTTGCATCCATAAGTGAAGGGGGGATGGGAGGACCTGCTTTAGATCATTTGTAGCTCAAACCTTCCTCTTTCATTTAAACTTTACCCGATCAAAATCTTTCCACGCATTTCGGAGTTATAGCTGTTTTACTAAAGGCTCTTTTGACCCCCTGACCTTTAACCCCTTCCTGTACCCCCAGTTTTTACTTTAGTCTTTAGATATTTCATACACAGGTACTCCTTGGATGTTGACACCCTTTCATATAAATTTTATGTCGATCGCTCACCTCAACTCTAACCCTTCCCAACCTTTGCCCCCTTCCTGTACCCCCAATTTTCACTTTTGCTCCCAGATATTTTGCATACAAATAGTCCCTCGATGTTGACATAGGTCTATAAACAAATTTCAGCTTGCTAGCTCATACTTTCCCTAGTATCGAAATTCTAGGGGTTTTTCTACGTACTGCTATACGTACTGCTATAGCCGTCCGCGGCTAATGCAAAGTATACGGCAGATGCCCACTATAAAAGAGCGTGCATTTGGCAGAAATCGTCATTATTTCCTAGGATTTGAACGTATTGGAAAGAGTATAGCATTAGCGAGTTCTCGTGGCGATTCGGTACTGTATATGCGAGTGCGAGTCTGCATTGAACTACAGTCAACGTGTATCGTACGGACTAGTTCCGCATGCGCGGTCGATAGTCGTTGCGACTGGCCCGTGCCGCGTCTACTCTCTGTTGGAATTCTGTCGTGCCGTTTGTCTTCGTGACTAGTTCTGGGTCCGCTGACCCCGTGCTTCGTGAGCATTGTTGCGATCGTCTGTCGTCGTGTGGATCTTACGGCTCCGTTGCACGTGTTTAGGGTAAGAACTAATTCTTTTAGCGGTCTGTTCCACCAAAATTATTTGTGGCATCCTCTAGTGACACTAAATTCGAAGATAGCCTAGTTGACCTTGAGTGACCTTCACTGTTACCGGTTTGCCTTTAATACTAGCGATTTCTTTTATTCTGAAAATAAAATAATTTTATGTTTTGAACAGTCTGATTTAGCGACTCGAAGTTATTTTTATAGTGTGTGTTGAAAATAATTCTTCTCTTTCTATTTGTTGTTGTTTACCGGAAGTGATCATGTGGTCATACTAGTAGATATGGCCTTAGGCCTCGGGCCTCCTCGGCCTCAAGTATTGAAAGATGGCCAGGGCCGGCTGCCCATCTAGAGTCTACACTGACTGAGCATGTTGGGTCCGCCTTCCCTCCTGTAGGCGGTTCTCTTCCTCACATAGAATTGGGGGATGCCCTGAGCCCCCAGGCCGGCAGTCAACGGGATGAGGATGTTGATGTTGATGATGCAAGCCAGGACGGGTAGGCCCTGCCCTTCTCCATTGAGGCCTCACAGGTGTTGGCCACGGTGTATACAGAGGAGTTTAGTTCCTCCACCCCGCAGGGTAGTTCATAGGATCCATCACATCCACCCGATGGCGACACCACCTCCCCATCAACTCAGCCTCCTCGTCCACGTGGACCGAACCAGCTACATCTTTCAGTAGTGTACATGACGAAGAGTCGAGGGCCGAGAACAGAGCCTTGAGGAACTCCACAAGAGGAAGTATGGAAAGAAGAGAGGTTGTTATCACATTATTTTGACACGAAAGGATCGAGATGATAAGTAAGACTTGAACCAGCTGAGAACAGAGCCATGAATACCAAACCAAGATAAGATGCGAGTGATTAAGATGTTGTGGTCGATGGTGTCAGAGGCAGCAGAGAGATCGAGAAGGCAAAGGCATGATACCTTCTGTGATCCTATTGCGTTGATGAGATGGTCGTGAATGTACAGCAGGGCAGTTTTAGTTGAATGATGTTTACAGTATGCAGACTGGTGAGGATTAGTAGTTTGCTGGAAGTGAGGTGATCAATGAAGCGAGATTTAAGAACGCGTTCTATTATTTTGGACATGACAGAGAGGCTGGAAATTGGGCGATAGTTAGAGAGCTCATCTTTGTCTAAGGTAGACTTCTTCAGCAGTGGCAATATGACAGATTCTTTGAGAATGAGTTACAAGAACTCATCAGGAGATGAGATAGCGAACGTGAACTTTTTTACGACGATATTACACACGTAGGGGCCTACTTCAAAATACCGAAAAAAGAACCTATACTTCGTTTAACAAATTAGACGATAGCCTAGCTAGGCAAGTACTGCGCATTAAGCTTTGAAATTATGAATCTGCTACAGAATTTCCACCTTGCAGTTATAGAATATTTATACCGGTGGCGTCGCGCGGTCCCGCTGCAGACGTTTACTACTAGACATAGTAATCGTAAATTGTTCATACTTACGGCTTTGACAACCACTTATGCAATGCGCCCCGGAAACTACCAAATTCGGAAAAATAACGCAAAATAAAGGCCATTTCGCCGTTGAAGGTCATTCTAGGTCAACGATTTTGGTACCAATCGAAAGCTCATATACAACATCCTATTAGTGGTTAATACTAACTTATCTCCTATCTTGCACCCTTTCTAGGATATGGCTTCCTAAATCTCCAAAATCGCTATATTTGGCTACCCCTTTTGCGTTTAACCCGCCCCCGACGGAGGGGATCCCCTGGGACGATCTCCGTAAAATTTTAACTGAATGTGAAGGGATGGCCAAGGTACCAAATGGCGAAGAAACATTGCAGAAAATTTCATCTGGCTGAGTAGGGCGCAAGAACGTTAGACAGACAGACAGACGACGGACGGACGGGCGATAGCATATATCGAACCTAAACGTGAGATTAGTAACAAAAACTGATCATCAGTTTAACACTAAAGTGTAAGGGTCTAGTTATTTATCACACGTAGGAAACAGCAAAAATCATTTTGTTATGACCA
>Ga0209780_1001412_pt1 | contig 15760 bp, 8 predicted proteins | sample WorMetexBAHAMAS2_FD_187384 | JGI IMG/M metagenome (GOLD analysis project Ga0209780, IMG submission 187384) | Marine gutless worms symbiont microbial communities from Max Planck institute for Marine Microbiology, Germany - Inanidrilus exumae... | ecosystem: Host-associated > Annelida > Digestive... | reverse complement strand
CCTCCCCATTCCCCACCCCCTCGACGCCTTCGGCGTCTCGCTTCTCAGCGCCTTCGGCGCTTCGATCTCGGCGCCCGTGCCTAGCCACTTTATTTTTCGTTGTGCCGCCAATGTTTTTACCTATTGCTATATGTTCGAATTAGGCCTACCGGTATGTGATATGTTAGTGGCCTATGGCCCTTTATCGCTAATAAATCATTATGTCAACACAAGAGAAAAGGGGTGTCGTGTTGGGGTGGAAATCCTGAGCACGCCATGGATTCGCACGCTTTCACGTTGGCCTGTTGGTCTCCGGGGAACAGTTTTGCACGCCAACTGATTCATTATTAACGCGTCTGTCGGCAAGCGCGATGCGTACAAAGGACAGGATTATGCGGCCAGGGTGGCTGCTATGAAGCGACACATTGCGAGACGATTTGCGATATACGCCTGCGGCAAAACAGCGCGGTACATGCAGACTTCGCTTCTGCATCTTCAGATCTTGTTATTATTATTTAATGTCGACGGTAAAACGCCAGGAAAGTCTCTATTTAGCTTCAGCCTTCACTCGAGGTCGCGCCGACCAGTTTAGTAACAGTTTCTTCCGCTGACTTTTAACTCTGACCTATGTGAGTGCTGGCCATTTGGCTTGCTTGCTAATCTTGTTTTGTGCTGTCTTACTGGTTATTATATTTACTTATTTTTAGTGCATCCAGGTGTAGTCTAGCGCACGATACCAAAACCGGGAAAAATAGAAGAAAAAAACTTTACAAATTACAAAAAGTCAAGTCAAGTCAGAGTTTAATACGCATGTCAATCGCAAACGTTTATAAAACATAAAAACAGACATCGACAATAATACAATGATAAACAGTGATAGAATAATAAATTGACATCATACATAATCGAAAAGAGAACGCATAATAAAGTTTCTTTTGTTAAATTCATACTGTATTGTCGGCAGCTCATCGCTGTGGCTGCGTTGTCTTAACTGCAAGACGTCTGATGACCTGTGTTATACTATGTGGAGGTGATTGAGGCAGTGGCCTTCGCCGCGGCTATGGCGAAAAAAGGTCGTACTGGGCTTTCTCGGCTAATGTTTCAAGGTTTAGACTCAAGCCTGGAATCAACTTCCCACATCTGTGCGTCACATTAACTGTGTTGCGACTTTTAAGCGTCATTTGAAAACTATTGTTCACTGAGGCGTACAGTGACATTATCTTTCATTAATTCGTCATTTTTTACTTTACAGCCATATTAACATTGTTTAGCGCCACTGTCCATTTTGTGAGTGGCGCTTATCTCGATTGTGATTGTGATTGAGGTAGTAGGGAGTGAAGCCTCTACGACAGGCTCTGTCCAAAACTCGCTGCAGAAAATGTTTCTGGCCTTCAGTCAAAATATCCAAAGTAAACTGGCAGAACAAGCTGCTCAGAAGAAACGGTCCAATACGTGGAGATAGTCCGAGGGGAAGAAGTGAATCTACGGTGGAAGGGATTTGTATCTACGGTGCTGAGGTGCAAACATCAACCCACTAATAAAACTAGAATACTGTCAACTAACGTATCAATTTCCAACATGATGGTCGCGCAATTAACTAACTACTTGTGGAGTCTCGATAATCGCTACAAAACTGCCTGGGGCAAGGTAATGATAGGGATAATCCTTTCATTATTTCATCATCGTTTTATTTGCTTGAAAGAACCAAAAAACAGTCAAACAAGCAGAAGCACCAAAGAAAAATATGCACTTGCAGGTGTCCTTAAAACGATTACAGTACTGTTCATGCAAACTTCTAAGCCTAACATTACACATAATGATAATAAAAACAATACAAATATAAACACAAAAATGAGGAAAACATAAAACAGTCTTCGGGACTGACGTATATCCACACATGCCGATCCTACGTCCACACGCCGTGCGATTTCACAAATGGCGCGTCTCTAGCTTGACGCTTACGTCAGCGCATCTCTACAGTAATGTGTACATGCGGGTGAGCGTGGCCCGCGCGCTAACCCATTCGTCCGATTTTGAGTTTATGGGGGAGCAAAATTCACAAAAAAATTATTATGTCCTGCCTTGGATGCCGATAAACTGCCCGCAAAATATGACGTCGCTAGCTTTATCGTCGGCGGAGAAATCCGTAACCGTACAAACAAACAAACAGTAACCGATATATTCACATCTTGCCTATCGGCATGTGTGGATAACAAAATACATGAAATCTACTCAAAAGTGGAAAATAAGAACTCGGACAATTATTATCTAATTATCAGAATATATTATACGTGAGTGGAAGCAGACATACATGATTACTTTAATTGGTTGATTATTACAGGCCCGCCTATATATAGTGTAAGGAAACCAGTGATGATTTGCTGTCTGGTGTCTGTCGTCGTCTGTCGTCTGTCTGTGTCTGTAACACACCACGGCGGGTCTGCACGCGGCTTCACCAGCGCAGGCCAGGCGATGACGTCATGCCGCCTATAGTCTAATTATAGCTCCACGGTAACACTGCACTGCACGGCGGGCCAGTAGTGTTACACCTTGTTGATTGATGAGAAAGTGCTTCGTACCGTTTTCGAGCCGAGGTGTTCAACTTGACAACAGAGCGTAGCCGTCGCTGCTCGGTGAACGCTGATGTTGCGTGTCGTCTGCACGAACGTTGGCCGAACTACGACCTTCTCGTCGTCGTTGTCGTACGTATAATAGTCGTAGTTGTAACCGTTGTCGTTGTCGGCGGCGTGTTTGTACCGTTCCCAGTAGCTGCTCCAGTACAGACCTTCTGTTACACACATTCGCAAACTTTAACTCATTTTGAGAGCATATTGGTGACCAGCACTGGTCAAAGTGGTTTGCATTAATTAAGGGGGGTCGGGTGAGGGTCAAGTAAGACCCAGAGAGCCGAGAGCGGAAGGTAGGGTTCTTGGGGAGAGGGGGCAGTGAGCCCCCTCCCCACCAGCTAGGGGATCTGGGGAGCACTGTAAGCTCCCCAGCGGGTTCCGGGCGGAGCCCCAGAAGAAGTTGGTTTTGTTGCATTTTCGGGCTTCAAAAATCGCCAATTTCAACGAGATTGCACACTCGCGTTGTGGATGACAGTTTTTGGCCAGGTTGGGCTCAAATGGCAGCAGGGGGCAAACCAGAGCATGTTGGGCTTAGCTCCCTAACGACCCCTCACTTTAATCACTGGTGACCAGACCAGAGAGCACGCGGTAGAAGGCACACCGCAGCACACCGTACTGAATTCGGCACAGTGTCGTTACCGGTAAACAGCAGGTGCGTGCGTGTAAGTGAAGTAGTTGATACGGTATTGATCGTTGTACCAGTACAGCCGCAGACGCGTACAGTGGCCCCGTTAACTACGTCGAGTCCAGCAGTTCATGTCTGGCTGCTATCCAGAATATGTTCTGCATCACTTCCAAAATTAAACAACTGTTCTCTGAACCACGTTCTACCAAATGTTCAAATTTCATAAAAAAAACTCTCCGTAATTTTTTGGAGTTATTTTGCTAACAGTCAAAGAGACAAACACGGGTGAAAAAACATTACCTCTGCCATATCGAGCAACATAATGTTGACACAGCTGCCCATTAACAGTGGGATAGTATAATGATGGATTCATATGTTGTGTTAACCCGGCGAACGTTTGCTTGAAAGCGTTCTAATCGTCTTACCGCAACTATATCATACATTAATTATCTCATAAATATATTTAATCGAAAAGCGTGCGAGATTATAATATTAAAATGTCGTATAGATGCTGAAGGACATCTCAAGGTCACAGGCAGTCACGTACGCTGTTAATTGGTAATATCTCGCTGGTGTAAAACAACAGTGACATAGTTATAACAAGAAATCATGTATGGTCTATCGAATGGCGCCAATGTCAATGACCTTCAGGTGACCTCGGGTGAGCCAGGTTACTTTAGATTTTTGAAACTTTTAAACACAGTATACATTAATGCATTCAGACGAATAAGAACTTTGCGGCCTGTTACTCCGACACCGTTGCTGGTGTGGACGGGGTTTTAGACGGACTCTATACTATGCACAACCATTTCAATTAATCAACTCTCTATCTGTCAGATGCTGTGGTGAACCCCCACCACGCTGGGATTGCGTGGAGGATCTTGGCTAACACAACTGCGTTATAAATGACTATCATTGTATTTTATTCCACTTTATCGAGAACCGACAGATCGCACAGTTATTAATCGGACAGAATGTCATCGTAGATTTTGTCCTGAGACATTCGGATCGCCGGTGAGTATTATTCGTTATTCCTCACTGCCGCCAATAATCTGATCAAGTCCCGATTACTGCTACCAGTAGCAGCCATGCACGAACGTTATTACACTGGCGGCATCTAGCGAGAAGCGTTATGTAACGGTCTGGTGTCCGTCCGTCCGTCTGTCTGCACCGACTTTTGTCCTAACCTCAAAATAGGGCGCACGGCTCATACTCAACGTGACTCACAAGGGGGCAGCACGCGACGCGGCCAGCGTAATTTCCGTCCGAGTATAATTTGTTTTTTCCCTTTGTATTTATTGTATTTATTCTTTCATTGTTTGCTGCCAATTAACTTGGTGAATAAAGTTGACTAATTAGGTGGACGGACGGACGTGTTACATCGGCCACTGCTGACGGGGTGCGGTACCAGTTCTTATGCATTGTTCACGTTTGATGAGTAATAATAAAGATTACTCAAAGAGTTTAGCCTATACGCAAATATCGCTTATGCGTTTTTGGACTTCATAAATCCCATTTCGTTGACAACATAGGCCTATCCCTTAATATTCACCGGACGTTGGCTTCATTTCCCTCTTAACTTTAGCTTTTTAGGCCACACTTACTACATTACACACACGGCTTCATCGCTGTGGAAATGATGAACGGCGGAGCGGTCGATGGAAAGCGAATCCTTTTATAGATTTTTTCCCGAGAACGTGAACAGGAAAACATATACAGCCAACCGGATGACAGAGCTAACGGGAAGATGGATGGGCAGCTTAGGCGAAGGACTGATTAATATGCTCTGTCACCAATGTGGGAGCATTAAATATTGCTTATGTCTGCCCATATGTCTGTCTGTCTGTTTCTGTGTCTCATGCCCCTAGCTCAAAAACGGCGCGTTTTAGAGCTGTTATGACAATACAGTGTTTATAGCACTAATAGGAAGTCTCATGCTGGAATTGCGTTGCGTTCCTGTGCGTTCTTAAACACTTTTAACAATGGGAACGCCATGCCCGACAGCTTTTCAACAATGGCAACGGCGTTCCCACGCGTTCCCCCTCGAAATGACGCCTGTGTAGGAAGCTGCCATTTGAAAAATTGGCTCCTACGCCCCGACAAAAAAAATCGCCGAGAATCCTCCCAAAATTACACCGGCGTTACAAAGTAGCGACAAACATCGACAATTATTGTGCTGATTATTACTGGCGCGTTTCTGAGATTGGATTGCGGTGAGAGAAAAAACGATAAAAAGACGGAGCCAAAGTTTAAGTTCACCCTTTCTTCTTCGTATAACTGATGGCGACCCAGTAACATACACAGTAAGTCGTAAGTTTCCTCCTGACATTTGCCGTGGTCGTCAGCATCGCCTAATCACCGGAAACAACTAACATGGCTATCGGCGACGACATACCGTTTCGCTGCCATCGGGGTGATACTGCTTGTTTACTTCGGTCACATTATGTCGCCAACACAGCTCGGCTGAGCGGAGTTGACTACCATACCGATGTTTACTGACGAACCGAAATTCGGCGAAATTCGGCCGAAGACGACGATCGGATCGCTGATATTAATTAATCGACTTCGTCCGCTCCGCGGCTTGTCGCGAGCCGCTTAATTTCCGGGTCACGTGACACACGCAGCCTCGCTTTGAGACCGACTGATAATTGATCGTATCGACAGCCGGGCGACACGACGGACGATTGATGGAACAGCCGTCGACTCCGACATTCCAGCTATAGCGCTTACTTTTCGTCGGAGACTATATCGGTAGCCAAATACCACTACAGTGTCCCCCTATTCGTCACTCCAATGCTAGAATTCAATAGACCGCCATCGTTGGCCGTCGACGACGCAAGTGAAAACGCTACTTCAGAGTCTAACCAGAAACCAGGGGCTTCCATTCAACGGCTGCGTCTTTTTTCCATCTGACCGCTCTAGAGCGATCTTGACTGGTACTAAACTGTTCCGTGTCTACGTCCGAGCGATTCGCTCCACGTTCTTAAACTCCAGACGAATTCAGTCCGACCGCTCTGACCAGAATCTGCATCGTGTCGGTGTCTATTCATAACAATCTGCTGTGATCGAAGGCATTCTCAGTCTGTTCCTTTGCACAATATCATTAACATTACCGTCGATTCAGCCATGCATACAATATTCAACACTGGCGGAATTCAAACTTCCGTCTGCCCCATTAAATTCTCTCGGCAGTGTTGTAAATATTGCAGGCGCCGTTAGAGAGTACAGAATGTGTCTGTGTTTCTCGGCAAAGGAAACGGACACTCGCCTGCGGACACATAGCGCATCAGCGTCGGCCGATGTATGAATGAATGATGAATCGGTCAATCTAATTAACGACCGTTGCGCCTGCTACCGTTTCGCCCGTTGCCCATTTCGGCCAAAACGCGAGCCTGCTGGGTCGCCATAAAAACAGAACAACCAGGATTGCTGGACGTGCATAGCAGCACTACGCATCAAGATAAACCGTGCAGGCTTTACAAATGCGGAGACCCTATTCAGTAAGCCTACAAATGTGGAGACGGGGTCTTGGTCCTTACTTCCAGTGGCGTAGCCAGAGAGGAGGGGCAGAGCCGCATTGGTGTACGTCCCACTGAAACCCGAGCGATGTTCACTGCTCAGCGACTAAACAGTGTAAAGGTATTAAAATATATGAGCATTTCATTAAACATTAGGGCGTTGAATCGCGTCTGTCTGTTTGTCTGTCTGTTTGTCCTCGCTCTAAAAGTAAAACGTGGCGTAGCCAGAGAGGAGGGGCGTATAAGGTGCACGTCCGTGCCATCGTAGGTGAAAAAAATTGCAAATCACAGTAAAACCCGAGCGATGTTCACTGCTCAGCGACTAAACACTGTAAAGGTATTAAAATATATCAGCATATCATTACCCACTCCGGCTGCATTTGGGCGTTCAGTCTGTTTGTCTGTCTGTCTGTCTGTTTGTCCGCGCTCTAAAAACGGCTTGAGCTATCAACACCGAACTTGGTACACATATACTCTACAGTAATCGCTCGGCATGCGTTGACACAGAAATTAAAAGGTCAAAGGTCAAAGGTCAAGGTCACACGGTTACGAAAACTGCCATGGTCGTGCGGTTGCTAGTGACGCGTGCTGCTACGGCCGTGTGCTGATGCTGCCGGCGTGTGTCTGCATGTCGATTCGACTGCCTATGTTTTCTAGTTGTTTGTGTATTTTCATCTATTTCTTCAGCCTTATTTTCGACTTTTATCTCTGGCTTCTAGAGGCTTCGTCTCCAAACATTCACCGGGGCTCTGCCCCTGGGCCCCGCTGGAGGATTTCCCTGAACAGACAAAAGGTACGCAATAAGCGTCACCGGTGTCCACCATGGACTATGCTGGTGCAGTCATCATGCCAAAGCCATTACGGGAGTTCAACCGGTTCATTTGGTTAGTGCACACTTAGCGCCAAGTGGCCGCCAACCTTCAGACCAAGCCAACCGACTTAGGATGTAAGTCCACCGGTAGGCTGCTACCATCCACATCACCAGCGCCATTTATTATTATTACTCAGCTCGAGAGCCGATACTCATTTCACTGTCACACGGAAGCTGGAACGCTGAGTCGACCTGAGCCTACAACATTTTGATTACACTAAATAAGCGACTGGTATTGATATTGCTTTAGAGGAAGGGTTCGATTCGGCGGGAAAGGCAGGTTTTGGTGTGCTGCATGCAAGTCAGTTAGTCGGACATGCAGCACGTCTACTTTATTATTATTTTTGTCTTACGCCCGGAGATGCGAATAATGTAAAACAGAAATGTTACAAAGAGACGTATAGAGACAAACAAAGCGAAAAACTGCAATGAAATACCGCAAACAGTATTCGAATACTTATGTGACATTCAGAATATTCGGCTGCAGTTCAGTTTGTCGCTCCCATGAGTTGGCACCTATGACAGACAGGCACACAGTCTCAACGTATCTTCCGTCTCTTGTCTTATTTAATCCGGCCGTTGTACCGGCCACGTCGCGTCCTGCGTATTAATGCAACGCTCGCTCGAGTTGGGATTATCTGGACTATGTCATGATCATCTTACCTCGGCGTTGTGTGTCAAGGAGGCGTCAAGTCCCAGCGGTCCGCCCGTCAGTGGCGGATTTAGAGGGGCCGAGCCGGTTCAAACCCCCTCCCCCTTTCGTTAGTGCAGCTGCAGCAGTCTACTTCGACAATGCAGCCTTTCACGTGTCGAGCCATGATAAATCCTGTAGATAACATTGACTTTACGTTCCTAAATCGGCATGCGTCGACACGTTTGTTGCATACGCAGAAGACTTTGCTTCTTGTCTTCGTGGTCGAAAATTGTTCCGCTGGACCACTTTCATAAGTACCGATAAATCCATCCAAAGCGGCCCCAAATTTTGCTCTCCTTTGGGCACCGAAAAGTAACAAGCTTTCAGCTTCGCCACATTGACCCCCTGACCTGACCAGGGGCTCTGCCCCTGGACCATGCTGTTGGGCTCTGCCCCAGACCCCCGTTAAAGGCTCGCGCTTCGCTCTCGCCATCTGGCCTCTTAGCTAAATTCTTGGATCCGCCTCTGCCCGTCATTGCACCCCGGTGTCCGGCAGTTTGAAGCCAACACCGCCTCTGTCACGACAACGTCCGTACATGTATGAGATCCGCAGAGATTCATGGCTACCGGCTTATGAAAGATGAAAGCAGAACAGAAGTGTATTGCTATTAATGCTTATATTATACGAAATACTACCAAGTTGTTGAAAAAGCGAAACACAGATAATCCACTTCCATATTACTTGCAATTTTTAAATTGTTTTCTGTACAAATATGTCGCGGACATCCTGTTCCCTTGTTGTCTAATAAACGTAGACTAAATAGACTAAACAAGGTGTCGCCCTAACGGGACGTAACACTACTGGCCCGCCGGTGCTGCTCCCGGTGAGTTATGCTGCATATGCGAGTGCTACAGACAACGACAGACGACGACAGACGCCAGCGACCGTTAATAGTCTGTCCCCCACGCACACTTTGTGTAGGCGGCGCCAGTAATAATTCTCACGCCGCATTCGCCGATGACGTAAACGGTCAGTGGTCACCAACTGCGACATTTATAAATGATAATTTCGCGTGAATCGGTCTCGCACGCATGTGAGCCGTGCTCCTCGCTTTTTGCCGCACTACGCGTCCGTTCGATAATCGCTAATGCACCGCTGTCGATAACGCAAACAATAATGTATGACTTTCTGACAGACTGGCAGACAGGTAGGTGCAAACAGTAGTGTCGGTGACAGATGTGTGAGTGTGTATGTGTGTCAGAGAGAGTCGCGAATGACAACGAATCATTCATTAATAGACTGATATTTGACGATTGCTATTGATTTCTACTTACTTTTGCTTACTTTGTTTGTATTGCGTTTTATTTAGTTTGTTTGTTTTATTAGTCTGTATGTTTTCATTTTTGTATACTGCTAATCGTTTATGTGCTTACTTCATATCACGCGTTTGACGTGATTACTTTATACATATTAATAAATAAATAAAAAGCCCCACTTAACGCATACGGCGGCTGTGCAGACATTCCGCAACATTCCGCCACAACAGCGCTGATACGATGCGATCATGGATAACGTGACCATAATTTCGGCGATCGTGCGACGTTATGTTGTGACGGCGGGTGGAGAAGACGAGACGGCGGCATAGTGAAACGTGATTGGTGAAGACTGAGGTCCCTGGAGTGTTGTCTATAACTATCGTTGTTTGTGAGTCCTGAAAAACTCTTTTAGCCTAAGACCCTTTTGTGTAATGCAAAGCAAAAAATCATTGATAAATCAACGTGTAGGCCTATTTCCAAAACATCATACCCGAACTATGCCCGCCATTCGCCTGCCTACTCCTGCACACCACACACTGGTCAGTATAACGTCACAACCCAGAGAACAATAGAAGTCAATATAACGTCGCACTACTCTCTTACTATTTCGGCACCGCAATCCTGGACGAACGCCGAAGGTGCGAATAGTAGCATGCGAGCCACACAGGCCAGAGCCGTCGGGCTCCGACTTGCGGGTCTGGGAGCGTCGTGAGCTCCCCCAGCGGGGACGGGGCGGAGCGTCGGCCCCCAGCGATTTGTTCGTATATACAGATAAACTCTCGGCTAATTTTTGGCCACCGATGCGTAAGCATACGACTGCAGAGATGGGCAAATCGGGACAAATGCGGGACACCAAGCCAAAACGGGACAAATGGGCGTCCCGGGAGAACTGTGTTTTCTGGGATACGTCGTTAAAAATCGGGACTGTCCCGCGAAATCCGAAATGGATGGTCACGTTAATCACAAAGTGTTCGCATTTTCAATAAACTCATAAGATTTAACGAGAAAATCGGAAGACAATAGGGTCATCAGATCACCTACACTTGGCATCAGACACAATAAGTAAACAAATCACACACGGATGCGCACGCAATAAAACATACAAGAGTGTCAACGTTACTTACTTACTAAAACAGAGAATTGAAATGGTGATAACGCCGCAAGAGCGTTGTATTTTATTTGTTATTATGTATTCTTGAACTTGTTTGTCTGTCTGTCTGTCCGCTTGCGTATCTCAAAAATTTCATGTCCAAATTTCACCGAATTTTCTGTACATGTTAACTGTGACCGTGGCTCAAAGTCAAACAGACACACATACAAACAAACAGACACGCCGATCCCGATACTTCACACCCCTGCCGGCGTCGAAGTAATTAATTAGTTAACTAATTCATTTATTCATTTCGTTAATGCTCGGCCTCATTTTCTAAGTCGGACGTCAACGTAAAAGCTAGACCTTTCGATGATAGCCGTATAATTCCCACTTCGTCACGTAAAAGTCGGCTGGGTTCTGCGATCAATGGCGTCGTCGTCTGTGTGTTGCCATCTCTTGAGACCGAACTCGTCAACTCGCATTACCACCGACCTATTCCGCCGGCAAGCACCTGTCTCCATGAAAGTCAACCTCGTCGACGACATCAGGTGCGCGTATATAAAGCAGCCGTCATTTGGCTAATGGGCTGGGATTTCAAAGCTCCATTAAGAGAGTTCAGTGGCGTTGATACGATGACAAACAGCATTTTTCATTGTTTTAAACGAAGCCACTAACCACACTGAAAAAACAACATAAATGATCATAATGCACCACGATAGTTCCTGTTGAGCGCATTCGTGTCCACAATACAATACCACAATATCCATCACTACATGAATTTAAACAACTCTTGTACGTGTGGTTCACAACCGACGAATTCCCTAAATTTCGTGACTACCCAACCATTACTGTCCGAGTTGTATTGCTAAGCAGCAAAAAAACTAAAACGCGGTCAAAAGACGATATAGCCTAAGTCGCCAACGTGTGGAGGAGGAAATTATAAGATAATAGAGCTTCCGCAAACTGTAATTTTTTCTCTCTGTAGTCTTGGATGCAACTGGCTTGCGATTGAGCGTGGAAGCGGTCGATATAGGACGCTACGGGCTGGTGTTGGTCGAGGTATTGTCTCTTCTGCCAATGATGCACCGCTCACCGTTGCGGCTGCTGGACCATGCCGCTAGTTGGGCAATGATTGATAGTCAATAGAACGACGTATTATCAACGCCAATAGACCAGTATCGACAGCGCTGCCTCTGAAGCCCACCCACCGCCCAGTTCTATCGACATGCTTTCATCATCACCATAATCATTGATAGAATAGAAAGCGCATATATCTGTATTATTTCACAATCCACTGTTAGCATTAAATAAACTAGATGAGGGGATAAAAGTAAGCCATTACGGCTTTTCGTGCTAAATTTATGTACCAATAAAATTTGTTTTGTCAGATGTACTGGTATAGATGGTTGTATACCGGTAACACATATCTCAGATAACTACTAAACGTTTTGTTGATTAAATATTCTATGTATGACGTCATACGTGACGGTCAAGAGGCTTAGTAGAGTGGTGAAAGCTTCGTGAACGAAGACAGCAGTGATTTGAACACGTCGAATGAATACAGGCCGATTAGCTGTATGTCTGCCAGAGCTTTTACGCGCGAGACGAGAAGGAATTATCACGTCTTTCACCGTCATTTTTTTTTGTCCCGGGGTGATAACAACACAGGATTGGACGACGCAGGACCGAACATTGACGGACTCGGAAATGACCGACATGCGACTGTCATAATTATGTTACAATGACTGACGTCTGACGCCCTAACCACTAGACTACCGAGCCAGATTAAAGGTCAAGGTCACGAGACAAAAAACATTGCCGGCGTGGGTCATGACGCTCTTGTGAGTGCTGGCTTCTGTCTGTAACGTTCGTGCGCCCTACTCAGCCGGTTGACATTTTCGGCAATTTTTCTTCGCTGTTTGGTTGGTACTTTGGCCATCCGTCGACATCCACGCAAAATTTCGATTGGTACCAAAATCAGTGACCTTGAATGACCCTGAACGGCAATATGGCCGACATAGGTCTACAACATCACAAACAACTCGCATTAACAGATATCACTGCAGCTGGTAATGATTAAGAATTTCTATAATTGATTACTCGCACGCTGAACGATACATTCGATTAAACAACCTATCGTAGAGATGTCGTCGGCGGTGTTAACGCGTGCAACCAAAACTGCGTGGCAAAGTCCAGCTTGTAGCCCACCCCCGGCGCAAACAAGCCTGCAAAACTCAGAGGTTATTGAACCAACGTGTACCAAATTTTTACCATACATAGACGGATCATCGGCGGTGTTAATGTGTGTATCTTTGTTACGATCCTCCCAGCCGTTGTGAAACGGCAGCGCACAGAATGAAGGTGGGGTATGCCAATTTTCGCCGATTTGCACAAAAAATCGGTTACCATAGCAAAGTCCGTTGAGCGATCGCAAAAAGAAGGTCGTATTGAACATGCACACCCATATGTGTAGACTACCTATCCTAAAAATTTGGTACAGATCGGTCCAGCACATTTGGAGATAATTGGTCTCCAAAGGGACCATTAAAAAGAAAGCAAATAACATCGGTATATCGTATATCCCTTCACCATGCAGAGGCAGATCCCCCATCCAATAGTGATTCCTTTGGCCCACCGGATTCAGCCCCGCAAACGGCATGTCGATCGGCTCAGCCGTTTTTGCAGGGGTCACGAACGTGACAACAGACAGACTTACAGACACACAGACAGACCGACCACGCTACTCCGTGTGCGACAATAGGCAGCTATCGCAGAATGTGATGCGGCCTAATAATTGCTATAAATAATTAAACATCATTGTTACAGCACCACAGGCGTGGCTTATACAACGGTCGTTGAGCGTTCTGCACAGCCCTATGTTCATTGGTCGTTCAACAGCGTAGGCCTAAAACGAAAGTCAAAGAGACTAACAAGTACAAAATCCCCAGCGTCAGCTACGCCGCTTGCGTAAATAGTCACTGTGTGTATACGACAATGGCGGACGATCATATTCGTGAAAAAATTATTACAGAGTTTTTTGTCCAAACCTGCCAATTTCGTGGATGGATGAATGAGAACGATGTGTTCGCTATGACGTGTTGTAGTAAACTGGCAGCAAAGCATGTATCAGATGACGACATCGACTTAGGTTACGACTACATTCCTTTGCTAACAGGAAGTGTCGCTGAGTTTTATATTGAACCAATGTTGTCGTGTGTCAATGATGTCGACGTAATGGGCCATCGCAGCGATATGCTGGCAATACCAGCAGGCTACACTCCACCTACACAGCTACCTGGTGAGTTTGGCAGCCGTGTTTATGTATTGGAAATTGTTAACAGTGAGTTTCCAGGTTACGTGTATTTGGTGAATTCTTACTTTCAAACAGAATGCGTTGATGATGACAAGTACAAAGTCACGCTGTGTCAACGTAAAATAGCAACACATAACCGTACTTCAACTGGTGACGACATGATGCATGGACCTGCGTTATTTCACGAGCAGTCAATTCCGTCACTAACATTGACACAAACTGGCAAAGCAAGTATTGCTGAATCAAGTCAATTCCTTGATATTGTACTTTGCGTGCGTTGTCTAATATGGCCGCCACAAGCCGCTGATTGGCCAACACGTCACAGAAACTACGGATGGCCGGACTCAGCAACTGTTGATCGTGTTGTCCACAACGGATGATGTGGTTCGTGTGGCACATCATCTGTGTAGGCAAGACGAATGGGAGAGCAAACGTCAATGGCGACTGTCATTCTCACGAGCAGAAATTGTACTGTTAAACAGCTGGATGCCAGTACAGCAGATTGTCTATCATATGCTACGATATTTCGTGAAGAACGAGATACTGACAGATAGTGCTAATGACACTGGAGGAGGCACACTGAGCAACTATCACATTAAGACTCTGATGTTGTGGGCTTGTGAACTGAAGTCAACAAGTTGGTGGACTGACGATTTGAATCTTGTCAGAATCTGTGTCCAACTGCTGCATACTTTGGCTATTTGGCTGACCGACGCACGATGTCAACATTATTTCATCAACGACTGTAATCTGTTTGACCGGTTGAAAAACTCACGTTATACTCAACTGACTGTGAATAGATTATTGTCAATAACCGGATCATGGTTTTGCGATTGGTACATTGACAACTATATACATAAATGTCTTAGCAGTGTGTGGCCGTCGGTCCCTCACTCCAGCACACTGCATGCTGTCTTCTATCTACAGAACGCGGTATCGGCGGTTGTTGTCAAACGAAGACGTGACTTGTGGCCAGTGATGACTTCATGGAACTTATATCTGGCTCAGATCCATATCATGCTATTTGTGTCTCGCGAGTCACTGACACTGCGATCATGTCTGTGTTGGATGAACCAACTAGCAAAAACTGATCGAGTTGTGGGACTTTACTTTACTGCAGTCGTGTTTCTACACGTAGCCCACAAAACAACCCAGTCCTCACTTACAGACGAAATGTTGGATGTTTTAGCAGCAACGTGTCTACAGTCAAATGATGAACGCCGTTGTCTCAATGCACGACACAGCAGTGAGTTGTCGCTAAGTCAAGCTGCCATGTTGATGAAAGTCGTAGCGAATAACTCACGCAGCACTGTGCAGCTGATAGAGATTGAACTGGCAAAGGCGTATCTACACAAAGCGTTAAGACGTAAAGACTCTGACAGCAACTCCATCCACTGTCCTGCAAATGTCTACTTGGCAGTTTTGTACCACACTACAGGACAATACCAGACGGCGATAGATCATTGTACATTGGTGACGAGGTCACAAGACCACTCACAGTGCAGTTCACATGTTGTACAAGGAGAACTTTTACCCAGAATTGACGACCAAATTGACAGAGTTTTAGGTTTGGCTGTGTTCTACCAGTACATTCGAGCAGCTGCGTTGAATGAGGAACAACAAAGACGACACGTTAGCGTCTTTACCACTGAACTGTTCGCATATTATCTGCACATTAAATTTCTGTCAGTCACAGAGTGTCATCAACTGGCACAAACATCACTAGCTGATGAGATTCGGCGATATCGAAATTGTTTGTGTAATTCGCCTGGAGTACATGTCA
>Ga0209780_1001411_pt1 | contig 15761 bp, 7 predicted proteins | sample WorMetexBAHAMAS2_FD_187384 | JGI IMG/M metagenome (GOLD analysis project Ga0209780, IMG submission 187384) | Marine gutless worms symbiont microbial communities from Max Planck institute for Marine Microbiology, Germany - Inanidrilus exumae... | ecosystem: Host-associated > Annelida > Digestive... | reverse complement strand
TTACACAACCAACACAAATTTTGCATGTGCTTTTAACCTATATTGCAATGAGTAATAGGGCTCTATTCGAATGTTCGAATATTCGACTACAGCCCTACTTAGGGGTAACGCACAGGGTTTATCTATGGCTTGATGGAAAGCGCATTGTCGAATTAGTGATAATTGAACTTATTCACTAGCTCTCACGGCTGTTAAGCGAAATCTGTCGAAAAAGGCGTTTTCTGAACGGGTGAGTCACTTTGAGTGCAAATTTTAGATAGATGGGAACATCTCCCGCAATCCATCTATGGACCATTAGATAGAGGAATGATGTAGCAGCTACAACTTTGCCTCTGGATGTTTTCACGGAAAGAAACTCTGTAGCAGAGTGACTTCTTTCGATAGAAGTTGACTTTTACTGGCAAAACAGCAAAATCGCGTTTCGTGCCACCCTTTGGGGGACTTAGGGCTAACGTACACGGTTCACCTATGGCTCGTTGGAAAGCGCGTGGTCGACTTCCTATTTGTGCTAATTGAACATTTTCGCTAGCTCTCACGGTTGAGGCACTATGAGTGGATATTGGTCGAAATCGTTATGTTCGAAGGTAAGTAGGTAACTCTGAACACAAATTTCAGGGGGATGGGCGTTGCCCACCACGTCAGAAAATTAGAGTCCTTGGGCTATCACGTGGCGTGGTTTGCGCGATCCGTTTTGACACAATACCGGCGTGTGACAGACAGACAGACGATGACTGCAAGTACCGCGGTAGCATAGCGTTGCGCGGATAAAACATTAGCATATCCCATAAATTAGCCCCATACGGGACTCCTACTTACTGCCATCTTCAAAGTCACGTGACACAAAAACTGGGACAAAAATCCAAAATCTGGCCCCGATAAGCTTTAGGTATTGTGCCCTATTTTAAAAATCAGTGGTCACTACTCACTTGCCAGCCCCTATTATAAATACGGGAGGAGATAGCCGTTGAAAATTGTGCCGATTTTCCGACTTTCAAGGGATCGTGACCTTGACCTTGGATCGGGTCATACTACATACCGTCATGCGTCACTCATCGACCTCTACCTACATACCATATTTCACTGAAATCGAAGTAACCTTTAGTGACGGACGGATGGGCGGACATTTGAGACCCACTTTATTAGGTCGACTTGGAGTAGTCGACCTAAAAATGATAAAACAACTGACAATTCTGCGTCATCCTTCGGTTATCTAAGGATTTCACACAAGTCTCGCATCTTCATATACCGTTGTTTTAGTCATAGGTTAATTATCGTATTGACACGTTTCATCCGTCGGTCTATACAGTGCACGTTGTTTGTGCGCGCAGATTTTCTACATCAACCATTCCGCCAACTTCTTCCTGTACTGCATCACTGGACAGCGGTTTCGAACGGCAATGTGGAGCCTAGTGCGTTGTAGGACGACCGAGTTTGACCGGTTCAGCAGCGATCCCGCCATCGCGTACCTCGCCACTCTGGCTAGATCTCGAACTCCCAGCCCAGCGATCAAGAATCGCGCATCCAAACTGGCGGCTGGTACCGCGTGGGGTTCAACGGGACAGCTGCAGAGTATAGCTGTTCCAGATGCCAAGCATCGCAAGTCGTCGCCTGCAGTACTGTTAAATGTACAGTCCTTAAACCGTGAATCTGCAGTTTAATTTTCAACCTGTCAAGAACTGCATCCGACTTCGCTGTTATAGACAAACAAGTATGTTGTTTTTTAACTTGCTGGATTATTTTCTCTATCGGCGAACTCGTCAGTCAACTTTCTAGCAGAGATGCTAAACAAGGCCAAACGATCGAGGGCAAGGCCAGAATGTTAAGGCGATCTGTTTAGCCATTTTGACACAATACCGGCGTGTGACAGACAGACACACGATGACCGCGCTAGCATAGCGTCGCGCGGGTAAAACATTAGCATATACAATAATTAGTCCCATACGGGTCTGACGGTCGACCCCCTACTTACTGCCAACTTCAAAGTCACTCAAAAGACTCAAAGCCAAGGCCAAAGACTGAGGTATAAAAATTATATTATATGTTGTTGTGTGCCTTCTACTGTATAGCCCTAGAGTTGCTCTGTTGGCAAGTCAATGTCTAGGATGCAGAAAGGGAATGCTTGTTCGCTGACTACAGAACAATCTTCACTATGGTTGTGAGTTCGGAAATTTTCGGCTGGAAATTTCCGGAAATTTCTTGAAAATTTTTCGTCACTTTATACGTTTTTAATATTATAACCATATGTATTTACTTATTTTCACTTCCAGCTTTTAAAGGCTTTTTCCAGCACTGCACAGCACTACCACTGGTCCACTGCACAGCACATTATTGTGAGTACAAAAAAACAAATATCAACTAATAAAAAAGTACAATTTGAAATATAATCAAATAGTAGAACAAAATCATGTAAAACAGGATTCAGTAAAAGAGCGTTAGCTCCATAAGCCTATAGTCTAGTTGTGCACCCTATTTACCAGGCCTAATTACATGCTGCTGATATATGAACTAGAACAGAAAGAGAAAAACTACAACACTAATATTTGGACAATAAGTAGTATTTATAAATTATAATTAAACTTAAAACTTGTTACTGGTGTCTTTGTATGAATATTTTAATTAATTTGGTTCCATACAAAAGGTCCAATAAAGACTACTGATCGTTTCCTAACTTTGGTACGGACAAATTGCAGGCATGACAAGTTCTTGTATCATGCTTTGTTAATATTTCCGGCAATTTCTGAACTTTCCGGAAAATTTCCGCAAACATTAAATTTCGGGAAAGTTAACAACCCTAATCTTCACAGAGTTCCGTAATTAAAGGACAGTAGAGTTCCATGCTGAGGAGCCGAGGACAGTGTACTAAGACCAATGGTTACGAAGCTGAGGCTAAAATTTTGGCCACTTCGTATACAGGCTACTATGGACAATACTATGCCGTAGTCGACTATATGAACACATTATTCAGCCTGTTCGGTCCAAATAGAATATTCAGTACAGCCCTAATTCACATCTTACAGTATTAGCAGTACAAACATACCAGTACACGTAAAAATGTAGGACTTACATAAATTATTCAAAAGTCACACAAACCAAACATTCAATAGAACAAAAACAGACCGAGTAGATGATTATGAACAACATACATATACGAAATGAACAAAATATAATTATTTGCAGTAAGTTAACTCTGGTAAATTCTATCCATTTTATATTGTTTTGCATTCAGTTCTTTAACAATGTTGATTTGGAAACAAAGGGGAAGGGCATTTCCCTGGAAAATATCCTATCCAGCAAACCCCAAATGACATATGCAAGATACAGCCCAATTTGCATTCAAACATGTAAACAAATCCAAGGCTATATCTGCGGTTCACAACACTAGATATTCGTGAAACATCATGTGTTCTTATCCACATGTTTACATTAACATGCACAAAAGTCAGTCAAATCAGCCACAATGAATGTCTGAATCAACACGAAAAAGATGTAATGCCTAACCCAGACTTACACAGACGGCGTCTATGGTTCTAGCTGAATACCAATATGAACTACAGCTCCATAACTACGTGCCACAATATCCGTGCAAGAACTTCAGCTGTGATAATACACTGCAGCATGACTGTAAATAACAGCATGTATCTGTAATAATTCAAGAGATAAACAAAGTTAATGTGCCTGTAAAATGCTGCCTATCTCTTGCTACTGAGAGGTAAAAGTGACCAGCATTTGACGAGACAACAAAGACGTAACAACTAGAAACCGTAAGCATCGCTGAGCCACTGCAAAGCCGGCAGGATGACCAGCTACACCGCATCCCTAGAGTGGCTTGCGTGGTGTGCACTTCCATGCCAAATTTCAACTCGATTGGTATATACTGTCAACCATACCACATTTTCAACTTTGTGGATTACTGTACCTACTCTTCCCCGATCAGGGACAAATTTGGCACGAGAGTGGATCCATGGTGTACTCTTCCATGCCAAATTTCACCCCGATCGGTATATACAATCACCCATGTCAGGCACAAATCCCCAACATTACTATATTTTCAAATTCAATGATCTGTGGTGGGCCACCTAATGGTGTAAAAATTGAATGTGCTACACAATTAAAACCTTCTCCTATCCAATGATATTGAAATCATTTCTGGAGTGCAAATGGCTTAATGGCAATGTCATCTTCACAAACTTTGTCATTTAAAAGTGTAACAGACAAAATGGGAAAACATGAAACTTTTTGTCCCCCAGCAAAGTGTAAACTCTCAGACCTACCAAACTTGGCATGGCGATACAGGAGGTTCATGCCATTTCTACACCACTAAAACGTTTTTGCATCTGATGTACAGTTTTGCCACTGGTGGCGAAAACCTCCAATCGTCCCGGCGTAACCAAAATATTGGCACATGCCCCATGGTCATTCACGCTGGTAATAAGCTGCTCATACAGCAGCAACAAAGCACATTGTACTAATCAAGTTCTATTTCCTACAACAGATTCAACCGCAGTTAAGCCAGCATTGCAACGTAATGGATGTCGACAAGTTCACACAAATAACAGGACAAGATCAACAGGAGAGATGACAACTACATGGACACAGACGGTTGCCGATCATTAACTAATGCCAAATACTTGTGACCAATGGCAGCTGACAATACACACACTCACACATATCATACTAATTATGCTTCAAAGTCAAGACCAACGCCAAACTTGTGACCTCCATGGCTTAAGTTTTTCCCTTCAATGTGAGTTGATAACGTTAGCGTAACTCCTGCAAACATGACATCAAAATAAGCTTCAAACACAATAAGTTCAGCAAAGCCACTGATAACGTAACATCTTGTGACTAAGTACAATGATAAACAGAGGCTTAAATTGCTGCTACTGAATCGCAATGGTAAGATACGGTGATATTCAAATGAAGGTCTGTTTTGTAGAACAGTGTATATGTTTATTCCAGCACCTGTCTTCTATCTGTTTAGCTTTTTTGTTAGTTAATAATAATTTAGGGCCGGTTTTTCTACCGCAAATTAATCTCCCATTAACGCTAATGGGAGATTAATTAGTGTATTCAGGTAGTCTGTCAAATGTTTCCTCACCTTCACACACTCATGAATTCTTTAATAGTTTTGGCAATGGCAAATAAAATTCTCACTCACACAATGGTGAATGGTGTAGTGGTGAGTCAATACCCTTCACTCAAAGTTAAACCCAACTGTTAAAATATAGTGTTAAAGCAAAATTTGGTTTAACAACTATTAATTCAAAAAAGATAACTAATGCCGAAGGACAGTTTGAAACGGTTTTAAACTATGGTCTGAAACCAAAATTAAGACCTAGATGTGGTTTAAACTGAAGTTAATATGAACAAACGTTTTTTGGCCATTATGCAGGTCGGTGCACTGGTTTAAAACCGGATTTTCAGGTTTAAACTATGTTTTGATTTAAAATTTAAATTTAACACAGTCATCGTGTGACTGTCAGTGGTCCAACATGGAGGCAAAAATACAACATATTACGTACCATTACGAATTACATTCTGATAACATAGTGCCAACTGAGTATCATTGTTAAGCTTTGCCTGTCAAAACACAACACCACAAAACCATTGGCATCTACTCATCAGATAACAGTAACAGCTAGTGCACATCATACACATGTAGTGGCAATAGGGCGTGTACGTTATTTAGTGTTTTATCTACGGTTTGTGCACATCCAGTGCAAAGCAAGATAGAGCAAAACTAAAGAACATCTAGTCAACTCTGCTAATTTTCCATTGGATACCATGTTTAGCTCATGCTGATGCCCACTGTAGATGTGCTGACGTCGAGGCTAAAATACCATGGCCTCATCCTCGTAACAATGTCCTCAGCTTCGGCCCAGACACTGGCCTCGGCCTTGACTGATGCTATAATACTGATCTCCACCCCGAGGCCAAAATATCTTGGCATTGGCCTTGTAATATTGTCCCCAGTTTCAACATTTTGGCCTTGGCTGAGGCCAAATTATTGGCCTCAAGCTTGGCGTTGTAAAATGTCCTCGTCCTCGACATTCTGGCCTCAGCTGAAGTTGAGGCCAAAATATTGGCCCGACACTGACAAAACATGCACTTATGCCTTCACTTATGCCAAAGCTAGATGAAACAGAAAACCATGTAACATCTAAGGTTTTACACTGGAAGTTAGCATTTTACCTAGGAAAAGTACAACTGTCATAAATAATCTTCGTTTACTTACCGTATATACTCGTGTATAAGCCGACAATTTTTGGCTCAATTTCGACGTTCAAGTTGTGGGGGTCGGCTTATACGCGGGTCATGCCACACAGCCAGAGTCGACAGTCGTCATGACGGCTATCTGTCAGCGACGCTCACTGTGTGTGTGCCGCACACGGCGTGGACCATTAGTAGGTCACTAGGGCTACATGTATGCGTGCGGGTGAGCACGTCGGCAGGGTTCTGAATGACCACCAACAGACTTATGCTGCTGAGCCTGCTGCTGCTGTAACTTGACACCATTCCAACACTCCGACCGTAGCCTACTTCGTGGACGGCGTGCAAGGCCATCGTTCAGTGATCATGAGATCAAAGACGACGACGACAGCACTTATCAAAATAGTCCTGTATTGACCCATATCACAGACTACAAAGGTGGCGATGTGTACGACGACTGCGCTGAACTGCTGAACTAACGCGTGAACAGTTTTCTGCCTTGTTTAGCGCCGACTTGGACGCATCTGATGACGACTTTGGTGGCTTTGAACCTGCGAAGTAACGCTGTTATGACAGACATCATGACAGACGTCACGTGATGTAGCTTGCAGTACTAGGCATACGACTTCTGCTTACAATAAAATCTATCACGTGCGATAGAATGCATGTTCCCGTTGCTCGTTGTTGTGAACTTGCCGACACTCACGCACTGTCAAGGCCTAGATCTAGGGCACACGTCCGTCGCTGATTGTCGTTACTGGCTTATACACGGGTCACTAATTATTGCTAGATTTTCGCCCGTGGGAATGGGAGTCGGCTTATACGCGGGACGGCTTATGCGCGAGTATATACAGTATACAGTACACCCTACGATGGCAACTGTATCAACATTTTGTACCACATGTATAAGTTTCAGTAAGCAAGTTAGCAGCAAAGTACCCTAAAAGTCGTGTCCATATCGGGACAATACTTGGCAGCAATAGCAAACTTTGTGTCATTGGATCCAGCCGTCCATTCCATCTGTACAGCAGTTTCTAGACGCCTGGAAACTTTGTGATAGATCGTTCCAATGAACTCTCGTTCGTCTTTCCTATGTAGTCGAACATGGAACATCAAAACAACAAGGCTTTTATTGCTATAGGTTAACCTTTACAGTTTTGGAATTCTCAAATTTCCATTAGTTTATAATTAGAAACATCACTAATATTATCGCTATTAACAATTTCATACAAGGACTGCAATCATCATGGCTATCCAGGCACTACATCAATAACGAAGCAACAACCTAGCCCAATCACACACGTGCATGATGTTTTATTGACCACTTTCAAGGAGAACTGGCGTTACCAGTTCTACACTTGGTATTGTACCATACAATATTTAACATTATAACGGTAAAAACAACTAGATTGTTCATGATTATCTTAAAATACCAGTAAAACCACTGTTTTATCAAAGATGGGTGCGCAGATTTTTGGCCCTTTACACTGTCGAAATCTGATTCAGTCAACATCACTGTTATGCTCCATGCGTCCCAGTCTACCGTTCAATCCCAACGTTTCTCGGAGCTCTGCATCTTTCTTTATTTCTAACACAAATTAGGACTAACAGAATTGCTGAAAAGGCTTCAATGATTAAAAATGTCTCTGATACATAATCATACATTAAACATGATAAAAATGTAACAGTTGCAAGAACATACACTGTCCAGTGAAATGTTACATCATCCTTGGAATAACCAAATGCAATCAGGCTCTGTGACAACAACGCAGCAGCAGTTTTCGACGTGTCAAGTGACAGCTGACAGCCAGCCAACCATCCACGATGCCTTCAATCAACACAGCAATCAAACTGAAAATTGACTAGTCAAATATTCAGTCTCATTCAGGACTCTCTACAGTCCTCAACTACTGGTACTTTCTAAATATTCATGTAACGTTACTAATACTTTCAAGCATCATGCAAAAACTGACTGTTTTACATAGCCTATCCACACAAACTAGAGTTGCCAGCAATCAAAATTAGAAATACGGACTCAAGCATGACATGCCATAGATTTCTAAATCATATATCATTCACCATCACGTTGCAACATTTAAGTCAACATTTGCCTCTAAGAGATTTACAACCATGCATCTCAGACGTCTTTGAACATGAACAGTAGTCTTATATTTCAGATAACATTATGCAAACAATGCATTCACTGACTAATCTTTGGATTGGAATTCAATATTATTGATTGAGTTAAGGTTTTACGTCCTACCCGACATAAAATAGGTCATTTCGGAGACGTTCTTCCTCTTGATTTAGAACTGAAAAACGAAATCAAATGTAAAAAAGCATACATGCATCCATAAGAAAAAATAACTACAACACAAAATTAATACATAGCCAACCCAAGTTTGGTTGCCTCCTATGACCTCCTGCTGGAAATGGTCTATTCTGGGAGATGGATTAAGTAAGGAAGTAAACGAGCAAGGAAGCAAAGAAGTAAGGAAGAAAGTATAAGGAAAGAAGGAAGTAAGGAAAGAAGAATGTAAGGAAGGTAAACAAACAAACAATTTATATAGAGCCAAAATCAACAAATGAATCGGGGCACATTACTGTCACAGAGCCTGTACAAGGCTAATTCAATATGAATCAAATTTAGATTATGTGTAACGATTTGTGTTAATTCTAGGTTTTTCTTTTCTATTTTTTACATTGTATGTACTTCGTGTACAATTGTATAATAATAATAATAATAGAAAGTAACTGTGTACACAAAATGCAAGAGATTTTGCACTAGCCAGGATATGGATGTCGAAATGCGGGACATCCCATGAAATACAGGATGGCTGGCAACTGTAAAACCTACATCCATGTCAGTATAGCTTCTGCTATTCGTACATTTGTACCTCTAAACAACAGCTTAAATGTTACCTCGACAGTCATTTGGCCACTGGCTGACACAGGCTGTCGGTTCACCTGGCGAAGGTGACCGGACTGCCCCACCTCCAATTTGAGATTTCGTCAACACTGTGTGTGCTGGTCATTATATTATTTCAACTGCCCATCTAGCAACCGTCAGCACCTTGGATTCAGTCATGACTGCTGATGCTGTCTAACTGTGGAATTATCACTACTGGCAGAACTATTTTTCAATTTGATTATTCTATAACTGAAAATTCAAATAATATATTGGCAGTTTTCAATAGTATGCATTATGCAATTGTTCACCTTATATCTGCACAAAAGGCCTGATGGGACTGACGGTCGACTCTTCACAACTGACGTTTCTCCCAACTTCAAAGTCACGTGACACGAAAACCATGACAAATATAAAAAATGCGGCAAGATCAAATTTAGATATTGTGCCATAGTTTAAGAATCAGTGGTCAGCTGCCAGCTCCCATTGTAAATGGCGGAGTAGACAGCTTTTGAAAATTGAAGGATTTCCAACTTACAAGGACTCATGACCTTGACCTTGGATTGGGTCATACTGCATACCGTCGTGCACCAGTCATCGACATCTACCTACATACCATATTTCACTGAAATTGAAGAAACTTTTTGTGGACGGACGGACGTACGTACATACGTAGGTATGCGCGGACGGTCATTTGAGACCAGATTTATTAGGTCGACTCTGTCGAAAAGTCGACCTAAATAGGGGTGGTTTGGGGGTAGTAAGGGTCATTCAAGGTCACAAGAAATAGCACCAATCGATAAAGCACAGTTCCTATTAGCGTTCCATAGTAAATTAGTAACTATATCCCTATCTTGCACCGCTTCTGAGATATAGCGAGATAATGGTCAAAATTGCCATTTGAACCTACCCCACCTCTATTTGGCACCCCCGTTGGGGTGACCCCGTTGGAATTTCGCCTGGATTTTTGGTGTCAGAAAACTAGAGTTCCGTGGCTATCATATGGCGCTGTTTGCGCGATTCGACATTTAGCCATTTTGATACAATACCTGCGTGTGTCAGACGGAAGGACAGACACACGACGACAGTATATAACGCACTAGCTTAGCGTCACACCGTAATAAAATGAATAAAGCATTTGCATTTGCAATACACATACCCAAGCACAACAGAACCCAAAACCGTTGGTCCAGCAAAGTTGAAATCGATATCAGCATTCGTGTGAATATAGTTGCGCCTGTATTCCGTCTTTATCTTGCCACTCTTCTTACTAAACATGGAGACATTGATTAGCAGCAAAACAACATAGCAATTAGCAAATCAATAACCCCATTAGCATAGAGAATGTGTACAAATACAAGGGAAGAGTTGAAAACATGAAGCCGGTAGGTGACCGATATGTCAAAATCGGCAAATAATTCAAAACCAACAGGATTATCTGCATCTTAAAATAATAGCAACAGTTAACAAACCATTTTGTAGAGTATATTCAGGTTTGTAAAAATATAAAAATGTATTTGCTTTCCAGTTCAACAACCAAATCTATTGTCTCAAACTGTAACAAACTCAACACAATCCTGCAAGTGTCAACATCTCATAAAACAGATGTAATGGGTTTGGATATAGCAGACGATATGCTGTCACAAAAGAAACTAAAATTAAACAAAAGCCTTACCAAAATTTTATCAGAGAAATAAAGCTGCAAAACTGGACATGATAAAACTGTAATGGTCGGTGTTCATGTTCTTACAGGAGAATGACATGATAGAAGAAGTTTGGCTGCTGGCAAATAAGTATCCAATAAGTATGACTAGCTGTAAGTGGATATAAAACAAATACATAGTGTAACATTCATGTTGTGATTTGTTTGTGAAACTTTTTATATCAGGCAAATATGGCTGCGTTTTAGCACACAAAATGTGACCTGCAGATCGATTGGCTGACGATCAAGGTGAATGAACTGTCACGTGAGACACTTATGTGGGCATGAGACAAGCAATTCCATCAAACGTCATGTCAGTGCAAGACCAGTGAAAAGAGCAAACTAGTTTGTCACGTAACAAAATGCACTATACAATAACACATTTTAATTAATTGATTTACATGTCATATATTACCTCCTGCAACATATAGTACTTCGACACTTAAAACGTCAATAAAGAAATATGTCTGGAAAAATCCTATGCAAACAATTCCAAACAGTTTTTCCTATGTATATCTGTGGGCAACAACACAGTTAGGCAAACGTCCAGTGAATACTTTATGCTACTTCTTGTGACTCGTCCAACGACTGGCAGACGTAACTCAGTAACAGGGACGGCGTGTCAGCAACTGCACACGCAAGTATGATTGCAAAGATTTACCCTGTCTGAGGCACAAAATGAGTGTCAAATGACAACTTCAGTCCCTTCAGCAGCTGATCATCGACAGCCACTGTACTACACAACACGTTGTCCGTGTTCCACTTCTCAGTGAATGTTATTCCTGCATTTGCAAACAGTTAACAGACTTTTACCTAATGCCATTATAATATGCAAAAAACAAGGTGTCGCCCTAATGGGACGAAACTCTACTGGCCCGCCATGGAGTGTTACAGACAATGACGATGACACAAAGCATCACTAGTCTGGCCCGTTGCTGAAACCCAGGAAGATACATTTAAGCAGCACACACACACACACACTGGCCAGACTACCTGCAAATCTTCAGCAAATTAACCACCAATAATTATTATTACGTCATAGTGTAGTATATATTTCTAAGCTTTTACAGGTGGCATGGTGGCAATGTGTATTAGACATGAGACTTGTGATCAAACAGTCATGGTTCAACTCCTATCAGTCAGTAATGACTCTGGGGAAATTGTTCACACTCATACATCTGTCATCAAGCAGTATAATTTGGTACTGACTACTGGATGGTTATGCTCTGTGGCAGGAAAGGTAACCATACATCTGGCCATGTGCTCCAGTGATTTATCCATATACAGACTCATGGCAAAAAAGTGATATGGACATCCCCTATATTTAGGACTGTAATTTTACCATTCATAACATAATGGTAAATCGTGGTGAAATGGCTAGATGGATCAAGTCAGCCTAATGGATCGCATCTACAAACACCCCAGCACTATTACCATCTAAGTTTTGACGACAGTCAGAGTTGACTGATGGCATGTCCATTTTGCCAAATACCATGATAAATGTTTAAGCATATCAGCAGTTAAAAATGTGCTCACCATAATCTGGCCATTTGTATTTTGTTTCAAGGCTTCCAATGAATTTTCTGGTATCATGGTTGCTACTGCTGTTAGCAGTAAACTCAACACCACTAGATGTCTTTGTCTTTGCCTCCACTTTGTACACACCATAATCTGTTTAAAGCACAAAAATTGGACAGAAACTTCAATTTTCATCAATTTAAGATTTACAGTAACACATTTAAGTCCATAAGCAAAGATGGTATGAACGTGAAATGTTACTACACTACCAAGAAATAAAGAAATTTCCCACAAAAGAACATACAGACTAACACACAAAAAAGCCTTCAATAATCAAAAGAAAGAGGTTAATTGTTTGGATCATTAAGTACTTTCAATACCGGTACCAAAAACGTATTTTGCAAAAACAGTTAAGTTAAACTTTGTTAGAAATGTTTATTTTAAATGCAAAGTTGAAAACTGGATGTACAGAAGAAATATGTGAATCCATAACAAGTACTAAAGCACATGCTAATGACATAAACACTTCACAAACTAGAAGATGCACTGCAATGCCCCAGTGTCGATGTGGATGCCTTTTCCACCTTGAGTCCTGCTGTGATCTTGACCTTTGACCTCCAGAATCTAATCAGGTCATCAAAGAGGCTAGTGAATATTCCCTGTAAGTATCATCGAGACTGCTCAAGCCGTTCATGAGATATCGTGGTAACAAGATCTGTCCGCACAAATGGACATCCCTAAAACATAATGCTGGCTGTCACTGACATTGTCTGGTGGCAAAAGCATAAAAATCTGTAAAAACAGCAACTTTATTTCTGATACTCACTGAAACCTTTGCTGAAAATATCTCTTGCAGCTTTTCCAAGGTCAGAAAATGATGGCGGGACTGACATTTTGCACAATCTAAAAGTATTAGCACCAAGTTCAACTCACTCACCATGAACAACATGCACGAACATATGGTATGCTGTGGCTGAAAACCAACCCTTATGACACCAATGCATTTTGCAAGAGAATTGCTAAGTCTCAACCAAATCAATCAAACTATGAGAATTCAATCAAATCAAATCAAATCAATCAAGCTATGAGAATTTTGAATGTCCTCTTAGTAATACTGCAACATTTCATTAAAAAATACTGTAAACTGACACAGAGTTAATCATGTTTAAATTTAATGACAGAAAATTGCAATCCTGAACCTGGTATTTTCATATCTCCAGTCTGACATGCAAAGAACAAAATAATTCAATCAAAATATACAATTGAATATACGTGTGGGGAAATAACTAAAAAATATTCCACCGATATGGCAAAAATTGTTGTAAAATTTTGAAAACTAACAAAGTTATTAATATTGGAAGTTTAGTGACAGAAACGAAAATCAATTTCTAATGTTGCACTACTTACCATACCAACACTACATGAAGCCACACAGTTTTTTTATTATTCTTTATTAAAGGTAATATAAACATAATGTGTCAATTGACAAATGCAGATAAAATCTGCATCTTTTATAAAGTTTCAAAATGGGAAAGTATTCAGGCATTGTACACACACATAACATATCACTGCATAATAGCATGTGTCACTTTCAGAATACGGTTATGATTCACTGTGAACATAGGCTTATGACTGTAAATGTCAGTGTAACCCACAGTGAATATAACAAGAGACTTAACCCCTTTACCGTGAACCCCGAGTTATCTCGTCCAACTAAATCTTTCGCACACCGGGTACCCCGAGTTAACTCGTCCACACCGACTTGTTCCATTACGTCGCCGTGTACCCCGAGATAACTCGTCCTAATGCTGTGACAGCCTTTTCCGGGTCAGTGTTGCAGATATTACACATGTGTGAAAAGATTTCAAAAATTTTATTACCCGGTAAAGGGGTTAAATCCATTCAACAGATAGCACCATATCTTTTCACAAACTCTGTATACTCATTTTATCACAGTATTTGTCAATTTCTCACTGATGTCGACATAATATTGTGTACTGCATCATTCAGCACTTTTGCATTGTTCTTGGGGTTAATTGTTTCGGTTTTAATAAAACACCAATACAAAAGTACATTTATTAGACTGTACCAAATATTTCATTCTACCTGGACTGAACAGTAGGCCAAATAATGTATTCGTGTACAGCCAAATAATATTATCAAAAGTAGACTGAATAAGAATAATTGGGAGTTCAAGTGAAGGAATGGTGGCTTGCAGTGACAGTGAGTAAAGAAGTATATTTGTACTATAAGCAGCCACATCATCAGTAGTCAGTGCTGAGCTGCCAATGCACAAGCAGTCTCATGATGCAGAAATTAACGTGTCAACAGTCCTGCTGTGTAGGTAGCCCATCCACAAGAAACTACACCCACCATAAGCTCCTCAACGTCTGTCACCATGAGTTGCTGTGTACATTTGAGCAGTGGATTATAATGTGACATTCCCACTCTGCTCTGTCTCCCCCTAGAGACAGCATCTGGACCTAGCCACTGCAGTTTCAGTCTGTACGCTGGCTGCAGCATGTGAGCTGGATCAAAGCATCAAATCCACTCACCTGCTGGTATGAGAATGTGGCCACTATTATTTACGATATATTTACACCTCAGTTGGAAAGCACATGCGGCCTGTAATTTCAACTGTGTTTTCAATAACGAACATAAAATTCAGTCAACTCCTGCATGCCAAATGTCACCCCATCGCTGTCTAGGCCAAAAACCTTAAAATCGCCGAGTAACTGAAAAACCAGCTATCTGTGCTGAGTGCATGCTGCCAGTAAAGTGTTTATGGCATTGTGGGTAACTTCCGTTCTAGGGTATTTATACTTTGCGGAATTGCGTAATGCGTAAAATACTTTGCGGAATGATCATGCAGAAAGAACGTGATTGGCTGTCGGCGTAAACCACGTGATCGCCGAGTTTCCGCAGAGTAACAGGCTTCTGCAGCGGCAGACGCCTTAATAAAATGTGGAAACAAGTGTGGAAATTGGAATGCTATAATGATTGTTCCAGTAAACTGACTTCGAGTAAATTGACTGTAATAGTGCATGCTATAACTGGATGTTGTAAACAAATCAAATAAAGTTCGTGAACACAAGCTGTTGTGATTGTCGTTTAGTCTGTGCACGACACCATCAAAAGGCTTATTAAATTACGTATTATATGGCGTATAATAAATACTGTATAAACAGCCGACGAGTTAGCAGATCATAACTTCAGAAATGTAGACGTAACAGCAACAAGCCAAGTCAGCCCCAAGTTAAAATAGGCCGTAGATGTAGGCGTATGCCTCATCACGTTTACAGCATTGAAGTTATTAGGCCTGCTCACTTAATTACTCTTTAAGTACGTCTTGTTAATGGTCGTAGTTGTCCTAGGTCGTAGTTGTTGTCCGGTCGTGGCGCTGCTACCTCAGCAGCAGGGGGG
>Ga0209780_1001410_pt1 | contig 15768 bp, 10 predicted proteins | sample WorMetexBAHAMAS2_FD_187384 | JGI IMG/M metagenome (GOLD analysis project Ga0209780, IMG submission 187384) | Marine gutless worms symbiont microbial communities from Max Planck institute for Marine Microbiology, Germany - Inanidrilus exumae... | ecosystem: Host-associated > Annelida > Digestive... | reverse complement strand
GATTTGGGCTGCAAGGGAGGTGGGGAGGAGGGATGTCCCCTCTATAGTGGAGGTGGGGTTCGATCGAGGAGGGGGCCAGGGAATAGCATTCTTGCACACTTTTTATCTTTTACGGTCAACTCGCTGTGATGTGGAGGGGCTAAACATTGAGGTGGGGGCTAAAAACGGTGATAGCCACATTGCACCCCTTCATTTAACCACTGGCCATCCCAGAACCAATTAAAAGGAAGACGGCACTCGGTAGAGGACACACCCCTGCCATAATGCAATATAAGCGGAAATCCTACGACTGTTTCGTGATTCTTACTTATTTATTGCAATGTGCTGTGGGCGTGGCAATTCCGCCCTGCACAACAACTGGTTTTTCCAATTTAAATTTCCCACATCCACTGACTACGGAACTATCCACTAACTCCAACCATTAGCTTTGACCCTCACCTTCCAAAAAGTAACCAACTCTTCTCCAGCTGGTTCACAGTGCATACCTATTCCCTAAATAATATTGGGCCAAATTTCACGGAAATCCGCCCACAGCTGTTTGAGTTATCACGATAACAGACAGACAAACAAACCGACAAACGGGGCCGAATACATAACCCTCGCTAGTAGTGGCGGAGGGCGTAATAAACACAAACGAATGAGATAAATACATATAAAGCAATCAGTTCACTGATGTTAACACGGTCGTTGACAAAATAGCCACGAAAAAAGGCCAAAAATTGTGGTCACGCAATAATGCTAAACCTACAGTATCTATACAATTCGTTCAGCATTTCTTCGCCATTGCCAAAATTCGCAGCCAAAAATTATGAATCAAGGCTGCAGTACCATAAATCGCCTAACGAAAGGGTGACATCACAGCGCCGCAATCCACGTAATTCTCGCAGATCAGACACAGCCCTGATGCTACATAAACTGAAACAGCATGGGAACTTTAACGTCTGTACAGCAGCAACAAGATGCAGTCGGAAACAGCAGACTTCGCCCCGGTGCCGCCACCTGGCGAACTACACGAAACGTATACGTCGTGTTTGATTATGGCCTATTCTCTCCATTATATGAAAATATGACGTCATTCACAAAACCGGAAGTAAACAACGTAATATATTGCCGTCAAAGAAGGACAGAGCCACGGCCACAAATAACATGTACAGAAAATTTGGGTAAATGTGGACATGTGGTTTTCGAGATATGCGAACGAACAGAGAGACAAACAGACAGACAGACAGACACGCGGATCGCAATACTTCACACCCTTACCTCGGGCGCAGTAATAATACTGCCCACAGCATGTTGCATTCATTCACCAATTACCGCATTTAAAAACGCGATTTATTTTCCAAAAGCATACATATCAAAAATTAGCGTGTGCGATTAAAAGAATCGCCACAGAAAAGTTGACCTACTTTCGCACACGGGCAGCTGATTGGTCCAGCGTCCGGTGTCGCTACAGATGAGTCGTCTGCTGCCGTTCAGTAGGTACCCGGTCTCGCAATGGAAACTGCACACGCTGCCGTACGAGTGTGTGCTTGTTGTACACGCCCGATAGCCGTGCAGCGGAGTACCAGGGTCCGGGCACGTGATCACTGAACACAAATACAACTACTCGTCACCATGAACAGAACAGCTAGAGAAAGAGAGAGAGAGAGAGAGCTAGATTAGATCGGCCGAGTGGTGACGCGATGGATTTTGCGATGCAAAAGGTTGGAGGTTTGCAACCTGACTGGGGGAGTGCAATCAGACAACTTCGCATCTGGTGGAGCTACCTGCCGGAGTCATAGCAATAGTAATAATAATATAATAAAGTAGTAATCATAATAAAACAATGTGTCGCACTAACGGGACGTAACTGTACTGACCCGCGTGCAGTGTCGGCTGCCCGATTGCCCACCAGCCCACGCGCCCGGCGCGCCGACCCTTCCGTCGACCGGCCGACAACAGACGACGACGACAGACGACAGACGACGACAGACGCCCGCGACCGTTACTAGTCTGGCCCCCTACAGTAACAAGGTTTCCTAACGGGACGTAACCGTACTGGCCCGCCGTTCAGTGTTATCGTGGAGCTATAATTAGACTGGAGGCGGCATGACGTCATCTCTTGGCCTGCACTGCTGAAGCCGCCTGTAGGCCGGCCGTGGAGTGTTACAGACCCCGACAGACGACGAAACGACGACAGACGACGACAGACGCCCGCGAGCAAACAATACTGGCCCATAGGCGAACCAGTAATAATGCTAACGACTAGAGAAAAGGCGCGTTGAGGCAAGGCAATTAGCTGACATTGTCCTTAGCACTTGCTGTTTTCGATTCGACTAATATTCTAACAGACTCCATGGTTTAATGCAATATATCGTCGTCACATCTGCATGACTTGGTAGTGCATGTATTCTGCCGGTAATCATCTAATCGTGAGCATAAGCCGATGTTTGCGGCAGATGCTGGAATATATATTTATCTTTATTCACCAAAAAATAGAGAAAAAAATAACACAAAAACAATAAAAAGTGAGAGAAAAATAGAACCAAATAACTTAACTAAGGATCAAGACTTACAAACATTTACCAAAACAATTTATTCTAGCATAAACCAGTTGATATCGAACAACAACTGACAAAGAAATCCGATCAGAGATCAGAAGAAGTCGGCAATCACAGGAGTGCAAATGTCCTAGCCAGCACTGTTTTTCGTGCCTCGTGACCTCGACCTTGGACCTTTTGACCCAAAAATAAATGGGTTTCCAAGACCTGTAGTAAAACATTTCTATGTTTAGTTTGGTGATCCTAGCTGCATCGGTTTTTGAGATAGAGTGCGAAAAAACACGCAGACAGACAGACAAACAAACAAACAAACGCCGCTGAAAATCCGACCGACGCAACTACCGTCGGCATGGGTAACGACAGACATAAAGATGAATTTATATATTCAGCAGGTGCGCGTTGTCATGGATACCATGACGCGAGGCACGCGACAGAACAGAGCGAACAAATGCTTCACAGTAACCCATTTTGCTAAGAGTTCCGAAATGGGGACAGTGACTAAGGGATTCGATACCAGGCTGACTAAACGACCATTTTTAATTAGTTTATTGACTTTCGGGCAATTTGGCGCTCAACCGTGAGCGCCAGGGTGCCCGAACGTCAAAAACTAAAAATGGTCGGTTAGCCAGCCTTGCATCGAATCCAGGGTTAAGGCTGCGTCTATGCGTGTGTGCTGAAATAATTATCAGTTTGCGGCGAACGATCGAACGCTCGCGTGAGAACAATGGCCGGTAATGACATGTTTCAGCGGCCATAGAATAGCTCGTAATGAGCTCGGTCACCGGGCTTAACTTCCGGTTCCGGTTGATGCGTGGTGGTCCAAAACTGGTACGGTATACGACATCTCTTATCCGACCCATCACTAAATTCAGACTGCGAACAACAGGGCTACGATAAGTTGGAAGCGTTTCAGGAAAGCGCTAGGAAAGCGCTCAGGAAAAGCGCTTAGCTGTCACTTGCCGGAAACTAGAAAAACAAAGCTCTTAGATACTAAATATTCGATGACTTCACAGTGTCGTAAAATACTCTAAGTAACCCACAAGTGTAGTTTACTGTTCTTGTACAATATATGTTGTAAAACAACAACAACAAGTTCAGAGACGGTACTCAAAGCAAATCTTCACTAGAAGGCTTCGCAGAACGCTCGATGAATTAATAATGGCAATTCATTTGCTGACAGAAGATGCGGTCGGCCTGGCTTAGCCACATCGGATGCAGTTGAAAAGTTTATCCGGCTAACAAAAACCATGGCCCATCTTTCCCGCTTCCTTCCACTTCTTACGCCGATGACACACGCCTCATAAATTGCGTCAAGAATCGTTCCCGACATACAGCGTCTGTCACATCACACATGTTTGGCTACGTTCCTGTATTAACTTAGCCCCGGTAGAGGTGCGAAGTATTGCGGTGAACAAGTCTGTACGTCTGTCTGTCTGTTCGCTGGCATATATCGAAAAGCACACGCTCTAATTTCATCCGATTTTCTGCACACGTTATGCGAGGCCTTAGCTCGGACCTTCTCTGGCGACAATGCAATACGTAACGTAGCCTACTTCTGGCTTCGTGGATAAACATAATGGAGCGAATGGGCCAAAACTAAAGACGACGCGCATGTTTAGTCTAGTTCGCAAAGTACCAGGCCTACACTGTGTCCCAAAAAAACGTCACTGCATTCGTCTAGTTCACCAAGTGGCGGCACCGGGGCAATATTCTGCTATCTCCGACTGCACCTTGTTTATAATCTTGCCCACTATAGCCTACCCGCCGTTGTCGTTTTTGCCATTAAGCTTGATTTTTGTGTGATCGATCTACGGCGAGCGTGCTGCATATTGCACAAAAGATACAGTCGGAGACGGCAGTCTTCGCCCCCAGTGACGCCACCTGGCGAACTCGACGAAACATACGCGTCGTCTTTGATTCCAGCCTATTCGCTGCATCAAGTGAAAAGATGACGTCATCCACAAAACCGGAAGTACACAACGTATAGCACTGCCGTCACAGTAGGATCGAGCCACGGCGATAGCTGGAATTTCGATGAGTGGTTTTTGAGATATGCGAGCGGACAAACAAATAAACAGACAGACAGACAGACAGACACCCTAATCATAATACATGTACTTCGTACCCTTACCGCGGGCAAAGTAAATATCGTAGTCGTCGAGAAAACTGACATGAGGCCGAGAAGCGTTTTTGCTGTTTCCAGAAACATAGCAAAAATGTATAGGGTCGGCAGGTCGGGTTGTTTTTTTTCGGTCATCTTGCCTACTGATATTTTGCTTTTAAACACTACAGGTTCATTGTTGTAGCATCTGTATGTCTATCTGTCCTGTCCAGACGATAAAATTTCAAAATCTTGAGGATAAAACTTCATTTTTGGTGTGCTGCTAGGCCTACATCTTCAAAATAGGTCATGTTCCAGTTTCCAGATTATGGGTCAAGGTCACGGCAGAAGAATATTGCAGAAAAAAATTAGGGTCGGGGTAAAAACTAGGGTCGGTCGGGTTTCCGGAAACATCAATTTTTGGCCTAATTCTTAATAGTATCACTGCTTTTTGGCGTATTGTTCAGCACTTAATCGACGTGGTAATCACAGCCCGCCTGTCTGATGGTTTGACATTAATTTGCTGTGGCTTGATGTCTCCACGAATTGAGTTGTTTTCTTGATATGTAGGTTGTAACCAACTGATGACAATTCCTTTGTATTGAACGGGGTCTGTATCCACCGACGAAAATGAAGACATCCCAGACGGCAGGTGCTTGACTTGGTAAATTTTCCGATGATAACGTTACTTGGTTATTACGCTCACCGTATCTAGCGGAAAGCGCAATGGCGTCCTTCCGTCCGTCTGTCTGTCTGGCCCTGTCGGCGCATGCTCACCGTGACTCACCAGGGGGCAGCATGCGACGCGGCCAGCGTACATTTTGGCCCCACAATAAAGAGGACCGACATACATGTTACGAATGCCGAAGTGGGTGTGTCATGTTGTCGCCAAAAACAACTCGATCCTCCGAGGGACTTACCCAGAATGCACCAACGACACACACACACCATAGGATAAACAGGTTACCACAGTCGGCTGAAATCAGACATAGAGAATACGCCTGTCGGTCCTCCTTATTGCGAAGCCGAAATGTACGCTGGCCGTGTCGCATGCTGCCCCTGGTAAGTCACAGTGAGTATGCCGACGGGACAGACAGACGGACGGATGGACACCAGAGCGTTGCATTACGCTTTCCTCTAGACTCGGCCAAGGTAATAATTCGCATTGCACTGAAAGAGTTAAAGCAGTCTCGTTAGGCCCTGTCCACACCAGTAACATTGTCGAAGCAACATTCGACTTTGTTGCCACAAACGGCAACAATGTCGAACGATTCTGTTGTAAAATTTCGTCCTTTCGACAAAGTCAAAACAAATTGAACACGTTCAATTTGTTTCGACTTTGTCGAAAGACGAAATTTCGTTCAATGTTGAAGCAACATTCGACATTGTCGAAAGAATCGTTAAACGTGTATCATTCGACAACGTTGCTTGGACATTGTTGCTGGTGTGGACGGGGCTTTAAGCGCTGTAGCAGCTACTGCCGATGATAAACGAGATGACTCGAGCGAACTATGTCCAGAGCAATCGCGATTAATGTACCGTAGATAAGATGGACGCATCAGAACGGCCGGATTTCCTGCAGATTTGTTACGTAACAATTTGACGGCATGCGTCAGCTCAACTAGATTTTGTTTTCCTTTCTCTCCTTCGTCACGATTTATTCGTCGAAAAAAATCCTAATAAATCCTATACGCAACAAACGCGGCACGTACAGACACGCCGCGTAAGAACGAAGTGTTACATTACGGAAAGAGTAATGCTGCGTATACACAACACAACCGGAACCGGTTTTATTTAACCTTGCATATACAGACATGTTCCTGTTGGACTAACCCGTTGTCACTCCGGTTGTACAACTGGTTGTATCGTGTAAACGGAGTTTTACAACGCTTGCCGATCGATACATAATTCTTTACAGCAGCCATCGAATAACGTAAATCAACGTGGTGAATATTATCTGGGCACGTAAATCCTATTATCGCTGCTGAATGTCTTCCGTGTATAAAATTAAAAATTTCAAAAATATAGCCGAAACCAATGTACATAGAGTATATATATACGTGCACAAATGTTAATCGTTGAAAATATAAAAATCGGTGCGATTCATACACTGTAGCGAAAAAAATTACTGCATGACTCCACGTGCTATTTCTACACTTTTTTGAGTTTATATTTTTTCTTCTGCTTCGGTTCCCGTTTTTCAACTTCTTCGTTTCTCAGTTCTGCATGAAACGTCCTCTTGCCTGCAGCTGCAAAATTTTGAGTTACGCGCCGCCAGAGTTTTAGACGTTCGATTGTTATTATTACTGGCCCGCCTAATGGGCTAGAATCGTCTTGCTCGCTGGCGTCTGTCTTTGTCGTCTGTCGTCGTCTGTAACGCTGCGGCGGGCGGGCCGGCCGGCCGCCGGGCGCGTGGGCGGTCGGGCGGCCAACACTGCACGGCGGGCCAGTACGGTTACGTCCCGTTAGGGCGACACCTTGTTTTAAATGGAACACATCAGTTTGACATGAGACGTATTCTTGCTGACAGATCAGCATTATATCAGCCGAAAACTGCATTTCACGTATATTTTCGAGTTTTCGCGTAAATTCGGCTAATCCGGATATCAGCTGAATTTTTGTACAGCCATCTGGAATGCTTAGAGATTTCAGACTGCGGTCTACTTTAACCCATTTTTGCCCAGCGTTCCAAATTGGGGACAGTAACTAGGGATTTGATGTCTAACTAACTGACCGTTTTTAGTTTTTGACTTTCGAGCACTCTTGTACTCAGGTTTGAGCGTCAGAATGCCCGTAAGTCAAAAACTAAAAATTGTCCATTAGCCATGCCTGACGTTGAATCCCTGAATTACAGTGTAGCTATTTTTGGAGCACTATGAGGTAAAGTGGGTTAACGCCAAGTGGCTTTATCGCCAAAAAGCTATTTGCTTACTTACTTACTTGTAAAAGAACCAGAAATCTGCTGGCGATCTTACGATGGAAATGAAATAGGTCTGCGCTTCAGTTTAGTTTGTTCAGACTGTCAAGCGGGAGAAAAAACTTGGCATTCACGGCAGGTCAGTGCCGGTGGACCATGACCTCATCAATTAAATATTACATGCCGATAATAACAGCTGTGCAGGGATCACGGAGGTCGTAAGAGGTCGAACCATTTCACAGGCGTCGCTGTATCAAGCATTCAAGCTTCATTAGTGGTCCGAAGCAACTGTTCGAATCACGCAATCCCGCTCTTAATGACTTCACACTGGTCGACTCCTCAGAGCCAATTTTCAGTCCCGTCGCTGAAACGTGCATTGATTGAGTTGCGGTTTTACGTTCCACCCGACACATAATAGGTCATTTCGGAGACGATCTTCCCAGCCAATCTTTTGGCTTAGTACTGAAAAACTAAATCAAACACAACAAAAGCAAACATGCATCCACAACAAAATATACCACAACATAAAATAACTAAAGCCAGAATTTGCACTTCTCTAAAATTCGAATTCTATTTCCGGTTTCGTTGACCACCGAGTACGAAGTCAAAGCTGATTAATTGTAGCGCTTTTTGGATATTTGTGACGATGCTTGAAAAAATGTGTCAGCCGCAATTGCAAAACTTCCAAAATAACAGTCCGCACACCTCGAAAATTGGATACCTACTTCCGATTTGTCGCAGAAAGAACAGATGTCGAGCCGACCACGTTTTCTAGCCGTATACAAAAGTTTGTAAAAAAACCCAGTAGGGAATTGCGTACGTAATCGTCCGAGAACGGATGAAATCGACACCGAAACCGTAATTTGCACATACCTAAAAGCCGATTTCTGTTTCCGGTTTCGCCGACTAGTGTGTAAAAGTCAACTCTGTTTAATTGCAACTCTGTTCGGATTTTTGCGACGAATCGTGGTGAACCATGACACCCGCAATCGCGAAACTGCTAAAATCTGAATTCGCACACCTCTAAAATCGGACATTTATTTCCGGTTTATGTCCGATACAACAGGTTGACCTCATTTCTGAGCCGAAAACACATTTTTGGGAAAATCGGTGTAGAATCACGTACGTAATCCTTCACGAACGAATGAAATCGATACCGAAATGGAAATTTACACATCTCTAAAATAAGAAGTATTGCGATCAGCGTGTCTGTATGTCTGTCTGTCTGTCTGTCTGTCCGATCGTATATCTCAAAAACCACTGTCCAAATTTCACGAATTTTTTTGTGGATGTTAACTGCATGTGGCCGTGGCTCGGTCCTCCTACGACAACGCAGTCCGATTTTGTGGATGACGTCATGTTTTCATAAAATGGAGCTAATGGGCCAGAATGAAAGACGACGCGTACGTTTCGTCGAGTTCGCCAGGTGGCAGCACCAAGGGCGAATTTACTGCCTACTGTTGCAGTCTTGTTGTTTCATATGCATACTTGTATACCGCGAGTATTGGTTGGCAATACATTTTCATGAAATACAGTGTTGGTATTTGACTATACATTCAAAACTTTGTCAACAACACTCTCACTCTGATGTGAGCCGACAAAAAGGTGGACAACTTACGGCGGCACGTGGGTACATCAGCAGACCACTGTCTGTCAGAGAGACATTCGGTTTGTGACGGTTGTCCGACCACAGAGTAGCCAGGAATGCACGCTACAGAACAACGCGAACCGTAGAGGCTAGCTGAGTCGCAAGTCAATACGCCGTTCGTTGGACTGAAAATAGCCGGACAGCGTCTGACTACAGAAACCAAAACATGCCGACAATTAGTTTAATTTCTTCAACTCTGGTGCCGGTCTTTTACCACGGGGGCGATAGGATGGGTCGGGTGACCCGTTGCCCACCGAAAATTTTGGTTTGATGATCCACCAAGCAGTTGGTGTAACCAACAATCGTTTCATAGGCCTATAATTGATATAAATGTAAAAAACTGCAATTTATATACACTGTTAACGGCAATGGATGGAAAACCGTAAAAATCATCATAAAAAAGGCAATGTTAACCACACTAAAATAGCCTCAATGTCAATGTTAGTGTGGTGAACATTGCGTCGTCTGTCCGTCCGTCCGTCTGTCCGTTTGTTCCCATTCTATCTGTTGAGCCAACTAATCTTTGAACTTGAGTTTGTGTGTGTGCGTGCGTGTTTGTGTGTGTGTTGGGGATCATGACCATGGCTCGCCTGGGGTTGAAGGTTAAGATCATAGGCAAAGGTCAAAGGTCAATGCGGTCGGTCTGACCTCGATCCTCGATGGAGGGTGGATTTTCTAGTGTTTATAACTGGCTAATGGAATACGGCTACGTTCATCCTCTAACATGCAACCTAGGCTATAACTCTGTACAGACGACGATGATGACTCTATAGATGATGATGATGATGAACATGAACCTCTGACGGTGACGTAGAAGGAGCAGCGAGCAAAGTTGCCAGCGACGTCAACAACTTTGTACTCGACGAACTGTGCTCCCTCGCTGAACGTTCGATTGATGTTCACCGACGCACCGTACACCGGTATTGTCTGATAAATACCCCTGCAATATCCAATCCAACCCAATCCAATACACTTTGCGTGGTCGGAGTCGGGCGGGGGCAATCCGATCGTGGGCTGAACTCGATCGCGCAAACTTGGCCGAAACGGGAGGTAAATTTGGCTAAACTTTGGGGGCGCCCCCTGGCGAGTTAGGGGCAAATATCGAAAAATCAACCCCCGCATACGGAATTCGCACCATCTGTGGACAATGTGGCGCAAGAACCAGATCGATATCACTTACCAGTTTTCCGGGCGGCACACCCCCGTTTTGGTCCTCTAACGCCAACTCGCAAGTTGGAGAAATTTTAAAAAAATTCTCCCTCCGCAATCCCTTGGCGCAAAAGTCCGAAATTTGGCACCCTTCACAATGTGGTTCGACAAGTGCCGTCTTGGCCCGTGTCTCAAGAAACATTACATACAAACTCGTAGACATCCGGTTCCTGTTAGTTCAGAGTTACAGTTAAAGACAACATCTCGATGACAGCGTACAGATTACAGCTATACAGCAGTTGCCGGGACGGCTGACCGTGGCGAAACGAAAGCCGAAAATATTCACTTGTTAATTTGACCGACGTAGGCTGTTGGCAATAATTCTATGGACCTCACGCGGAGCATCTGGAACGCCATAGGTCAAGGTAAAAGGTAAACGCGGTCGGTCTAACCTCGATCCTCGATCGAGGTTCCTCGATCGAGGTCGGATTTTCTAGTGTTTTAATTGGCTAATGTAATACAGCCTGTAACAGGCACACTATAAATCTGTACACAATGATGATAATAACGAACACGAACCTTTGAGAACAACTAGAAACAAAAAAATGGAGACGTGCAAGTGATTTTCATCCTACGTTGGCCTTGCTCTGTTGTGCTTAAATAAAAATGTATGTATGTATGTAACTTCTGTCCTCGTGGTAATCCCCATAACAACAAGAAGCTCAGCTATCGCCCAGGCACCGCGCGACGCGCTACGTCAGTTGAAATCTTGCCAACTGCTGCACAACTGTGCGAAAAAATCGCATTTGAAAGACTTGCAATAGCTGAATGATCCTGATGGTCACCTAAGGTCATCGACAATCGCGCCATTCGATATGCCGTATATCACTTCCAACTAATGATCTGCGTTTCTACCTTGCACCTGTCCGAGATATTACCACTGTTACGGTGTACGTGACTGCCTGTAACCTTGAAAAGTCCTCTGTTTTGATAGCGCAGTTGATATTACAAGCCACGCGCGCTTTCCGATTCATCTGTAAACACGTCGTAGTTCGTAGTACTATAATAATTCCAGCACATAATACTTAAAAAGGTTTCAAAGGTCATTCAAGGTCATTGGCATTTGTGTCGTTCGACCGGAAAAAATCGGCGAGTCTACTAAATGTGCCGGGACTCATAGACTGACCGACATCGACGTCGCAGTGTTATTTCAGTTTGCTGATTCTTTTATTCCTGTTACCCACGCCGGCTGTATAGCCGCCGGCTTCGGTGGGGCGTTCAGTCGCTTCTGTCTGTTTGTTTGTCTGTTTGTCCGCGCTCTAAAAGGAAAACGGCTTGAGATATCAGCACCGAAGTCGACAGACGTATAGTCTATTGCAGGACCTGGGCACGCACTGACCTAAAGATCAACAGGTCAAAGGTTAAATCCTAACTCTAACCGCCCGGCGTGTGTCCGCATGTCGATACGACTGCATATTCATCTAGTTCCAATTTGGTTCTAGTTGTGCATCCGTGTTTGAGTTATTCTCTTCGCCGTGAGGTGGCGCCAATGCATGGTTCCTAATTTAATACATTTTCTGGTTATCAGCGCACACATTTTTGTGATTCGCTGAACAAGACATATAAGCAGGAATTGTAAATAAGTAACACTGGCCGCAAATTGGGCGGATCGACCTCGTCGGCGGGGGCGTTTGTGGTTCAGTTCTAGCTCTGAATTTCCGAATTATATTGATTGATTGATTAATTAGGGCTAAGATTTTACGTCCCACTAAACACAAAATGGGTAATTTCGGAGACGTTCTTCCCAGCCAATCTCTTGGTTAAGTACTGAAAAACTAAATCAAATGCAACAAAAGCAAACATGCATCCGTGACAAAGTATACTACAACATATAAAATTAACACAAAAACTAAACCAGGTTTGGTCGCCTCCTACGACTTGCGGCCTGAAAACGGAACAGGTATATTCTGGAAAAAGTAAATAAGTCGGGAAGTAAATGAGAGAAAGGAAGAAAATAAGTAAGGGAGAAAGTAAGGAACAAAGTTACGTAAACAAACAAACAATTTAGTGCCAAAAACCAAAAAATAAACCAGGGCGCGTTACGCCCTGGAGCCCGTATTATATTCTAGTTTGTATTCTCGTTCCAGTTATCGTTATCGTTAACGATAATGACACTGCTCGCCACAGACACCACACGCATAATACCGAGCGCACACTACTCATATCGGCAGTATAGACATAGACAACACAATAAACATTATTATCCGAGTTCTGCGCACGGGTCTGACGTATAAAACATGCTCGATGGTTTATCGTGCACTCCAGTCGACTCCGGCGCCGCTGAAATATTAATATTATCGAGCGTAATCCCATCAACATACGACAGAAAACGCCGAGTGCAATGTATAGACCATATAAATCATCACCGATGGAAGCCGACAACCCAAGTGGACATGCTTCGTCCGTCTATCCGTCAGTTTGCGCGACAACGCAACAGGAAGCTCAGCTACCGCAGAGGGACCGCGCGACGCGCTCTGTCAGGTGAAATCTTGCCATCTGCTGCATAATTGTAGAGAAAAATGGCATTTGAAAAGGTTAACAGTCGTTGAAAGACCTTAAACGCCACTCATGGTCATCTGAATTGTCGCTGTTCGATATACAACATCACTTCCTATTAGTGGTCCGTTTGCGAAATATTGTTAGTTTTCTATAATGTGATTGACCGTGAAATAGATAGGGCGAAGACGAGCCAGCGTGCCGAGATTTTAGGCCAAAGGTGATTTTGTTCGAAAAGTTATTTTCCGAACATACACACACATTGACCGAGCGCTCTAGTTAGACCACCAAAATGGTGCCACTAAAGTCGTCGGTAGTCGTCGCTCATTTGCCATTGCCTGCCCACGACTCCGGAACAGTCTACCTGATGATGTCATGTCTGCCCCATCGCTCGCCACATTTCGCCGAAAACTGAAAACTCATATTTATTTCGGCAATCATACCCAGACATTGTGTTATAGCTTAATCGCCATAGTGGTCCTTGCAGTTATATTTACTTAGGCCACTATAAATAGTTCTAATGTAATGTAATGTAATGAATGCAGTCCGAATACCAATACGCGAGACATTCTGGGGTGCCGCAATCCTCGGTGGAAAGAAATTGCGCTAGAAGGGAGTTAAGACGGGACAGAACGAGCGAAGAAGTGACCGACGGTAAGAAAATGAATGATAGTAATTAAAAAGATAAAGTGGCGTGCAGAAAATGAGCCGATTGTAATAATGACTGATTGAAGAGGCACCGAGGAAATTGATTTGGATCGAATGTGAGTGATTACACGACGTGCTATGATAATTATCTTCAATAATTATCCAGTTATTATGTCCTCCGCATCGAATTTGGGGTGGAGCATTAAGCAAAGCCTGGTCGCTTGTGTTGCCTAATCATCAGAAAGGACCGAAATGGCAATTCGCGGGGCATACCGTTTTACAGCTAGCTATGAGGGTGATCCGGTAATTGGCACAACTACCGTTTGGCCCTGCATGTGCAATCTTGACGGTTTGCATTAGACATTCGTTGTATAGTTTGTTTCGTTGTCTATCTGACGTTGAGCTAATCATTAAAATACAAATACACGTACCATGGCAAAATCTGGCAGTTATCGATTTAAGTTCATTTTGGCTTGAAAGAGATAAATTTTGTGGCGCTTAAAATGCCATATTTTATCTACCTGTAAGCAATCAGCAATGCAGAATATAGCTGTAATTGATCTGAGGAGAATATGACGGTTGGAAAACGGCAAAGTGCCCACCCAGTAATTCCAAATCATTCCATTTGGGGGACAAACAATTTGGTGTTCATGGCCCTGAATTCGGGGGACGTGTCACCCTGTCATCAATTGGTTGATGACTGTATGACGAAACCGGTTAGTACTTACGTGACTCTTCGGTTCAACTCAGCCTCCTACCCTCCGCGGAATGGGAAACGACTACCGGCAGTGGTTGTGTTCTGCGGGTTGGAAGGCAACCGTGGGTTAGGCGTCGCACTAGCCGTGCGTTAAGGCTCTGCGGTATATCCGCCTGTAGGTTCAGTAGCCTGTGACAGGAAGAACACCACCTCTTCTTTGCTCCTCTACGGAGTATGACGTCCTTTATTTAATTTCCGCTGCTACGTCGACCGCACAACCGTCGGTGGACTGTCTGTCAGTCCTATATGACCGACACTGATGGGATAACTCAACGCACGTGATTCGGCGATACTGTGCCGTTTCTGCAACCACCACGCGGACTGATTTTGCCGCTGCCGTATCATTTAAGTAAGCGAGTAAGTAAGTAAGCTTGCATATCATGGCGCCAAAAATCACAAAAGCGCCGCAGCGGCACCGGACGATGTTGGTTAATGGTTCATCGTTGCGAATTTTCAATCAGTCGCAATCATTAATTTTGTAATTTCACTGTACCTACCACAATGGACGCCGGTGCTATACGTTGTAGCACCAATAGCATAGGATACGTACCCTTTGCCCCTCATTTATTTAGGGTCAAATTAAGCATATAGGCATATCACGATTTTAAAGCTAAAGCCACAGCATATGTACAAGTTTCGAAAATGTCGGTTATCAGACGTCGCAGGAAATGCTTTGGGACAAAAAAAAATAAAATAAATAAATGCACAATAATAGTCTAACGGTTTCGCTGCATGTAGCTATGGCGGGCCACTATAATTATACCAGTAATGTACCAAAAATAACTGATTTCGCGGAATTTCGCGGACGGTTCCACGAAGAACGTTGCGGCTGTGACATGGCGATTAGTCTGATCTGTATTATCGAGGAACGTTCGAACCAGCGTGGATTGGCTAAATGGAAGAGACAGAGAGAGGGCGGTCTGCTGGCAGTGGGTTTGATTCGGCAGAACATCCCGATCCGCCGATGTCGGATTTGCGGCTGAAACGGACCGATAACGAGGCGCATTGAGTCAACGATCCCCTTCCGGCACGGCGTACCTCGAACCCGTTCTCGTGGGACGGCCGGGTAAAGGGTACGAGGGCTGCTGATGTCTAGTGGAAAACTGTCAACGGCCATCAGACGTAGTGACGGCGATCAGGCGTGAACTTCTGAATGGCAGCCACATCGGCGTCAGATTTGCCGCGCTCGAGCGACGAAAATAATAAAAAGCGAACGATGCTGAAGCCCTCAGCCTTTAACTCACAGACTAGACGTCGTCTTTGGCGTTGTCAGTTTCTCAAATGGAAAAAGTTCTGAACACGTTTAGAACTGCGAACTGCCAGCGAAAGTAAGTAAGTAAAGTAAACAGTGTATAGCAGTTTAGCATCAACTTAGCTCTTCACCGCTACGGGAAACTCACATGCCATATGGGATCACACAGTGTTACCTGCCACCCGACAGAGGTGAGAATC
>Ga0209780_1001409_pt1 | contig 15770 bp, 7 predicted proteins | sample WorMetexBAHAMAS2_FD_187384 | JGI IMG/M metagenome (GOLD analysis project Ga0209780, IMG submission 187384) | Marine gutless worms symbiont microbial communities from Max Planck institute for Marine Microbiology, Germany - Inanidrilus exumae... | ecosystem: Host-associated > Annelida > Digestive... | reverse complement strand
CATAAAAGCAGGACAGTCATTGTTCAAGGACTAGACCATAGTGTTTACAGAATAAAAATGTTTTGAGATGCTTTCTAAATGTTAATGCATGATTAAAGACACAAGTTTACAGCGTAAACATGTCGATTTACCTCAAGAGCAGCCATCTGGACAAGTTTGTTTGAATGATAGAAGAAATCTTTGAGGACGTCGTACACCGAAGTCTCCGACGTGATCAGCTTCTGTTAAATGACACACATTCAAACACATCACAACTACTATTGTTTTTGTCATCATTGTCGTATGACTTGTCCAAAGGGGATGGTGCCGTTCATACAACAGTGCTAAAGACATACTCATAGAAATCACTTCAGCTACGATGTCCCCGGTAGCTCGCTGGGCAAACACGGATAAGTTGGATAGCCGGAAATTAGGAAAAAACAACCCGAACTGACCTTAGAGTGCCCAACAAGCCCAGCAGGTAGGTTTATTTAGTGGCGGCTTACAATCGCCACTTTGCGGCTCTGTCACAGGTGCATGAGGATTTTTCAAGGCAAAAGACGGCTGCCACATCATGGTCTTGGCAGAGCTGCCACTGTTGGTCCACAAAATTTCTTAAATGGCTATGCATTAGCACTGCCACAGTTTTGGTCCCATACCTTGGGTCCCATGGTGAGTGTATGACGAGATTTCATACTATGTTAAACAGAGGGCCGGCGATCGGGGCATCTTTGCAGAAAATATGAAAAAGTCATGGCATACCGATTTCAACAAAGATATGACTAATGAAAGCACTAGTGTGGCCTGTAGCAACATACGGCTGTGAAAGCTGGACACTAAGAAAAAGAAAGAATAAAGTCTTGATGCCTCTGAGATGAAAGGGCTGAGAAAGATTCTGCGGGTTTCGTGGACAGCAAAGAAACAAATGAGTGGGTACTTAACAAAGCTGAAGTAAATGGGAACTGTTTTAGACACTGTCAAAGCAAGGAAGCTAGCATACTACAGTCACACCATTAGGAAACAACTGAGAAAGAGATAATGCAAGGAACAATGCCAGGTGCACGCAGGCGAGGAAGACCACGCACGGCCTGGATGGACAACATCAATACACGTGGACAGGACTCCCCGTGGAAGAGTCAATCAGAACGGCAGAGGACATAGATAAATGGAGAATATGTTCATGGCGTGGCCAACTCTCGGATCGAAGACGGCCAAAAAACAGAACATAACAGAACCGTTTCTAGACAAAATGTGGTACTGCAATCATGTAACAACCAAACTGCTTTGTAACTTCACCTGTAGGTTTTCTGGACAAAAGTGGTGGCCTAACATGTCAATGGCAGACAAGAATATCGACTCCACTTGGTTGTGTCGAAGCTCATATGGCGGCTGGTAGGCAGCAAGCAGCACCTGTAATGGAAATACAATGATACACTGCTGCTTCACATACATAAGACCAATGTCACACCGGCAATTTTATCACGCAACATTTTCATGCAACTTTACTGCATGAAAACATTGCTGTGCAACAGTGCATGTTGCAACTGCGACAAGGTTTCGCCCTAACGAGACGTAACCGTACTGGCCCGCCGTGCAGTGTCGGCCGCCCGACCGCCCACACGCCCTTCCTGGCAACGGCCGATGGCCTACGCACCTGGCGGCCGGCCTGCCTGCCCACCAGCAGCATTACAGACGACGACGACAGACGACAGCCAGCGCAAAACAATACTGGCCCATTAGGCGGACCACTGACAAAATGCATAAAAACATGGCTTTTGCACCATTTTACACCCTCCGACAAAAATTCCCGCACAACACAATCTAGAATAAGCCTACAATAGCTCTGTGACGAAACCCACCTCGATCCATACTGCCGTTTTGATAGAATACTGGCTTGTTATGGACAGACAGTGGACCATCGCATACACCATGCTATCCACACGTACTGCATATGTGTCGTGCGGTAGTAACTTACATTTTTGTCTCGTAGATAATAATTTATATATTTACATTTCCATGCTTGCCATTCAAACTCGTCAAGTGCAAAAGAATCCCTAGGAATGTGAGAATACCATCAACAACACTCAGTAATGTAAAATAAAATTCAGTTCACTAAAACAAAGCAATCGTCTCTAATCTAAAAGTTGTCAATGAGTACATTTTCAACTGCAAACACGTGTACACCTCCAGTCACAAACAAAGTCATACGCACTAGAAATTACACAAATTAATAATAATACAATGTACACATTTACCTGTCTGGCCCGCAGTGCAACCTTGGCATTCTCAGTTTTATGCAGAGCAGTCAGCTCTTGAAGAATGCGCTGCATATCGTCAGTCAGACCAGGTTCACGACGACAGAAGTCATCCTACGTACCACAACACCATACTTCAAACTACAATGTCACGTAAATTTACAAACTCTACGGAAAAATAGAAGATAGACGTCAACACTGCTAGTTATCACCTATTTTTGTTATCACTTACAATTAGAGCAGTGACCAGAACATTCTTCTTTGCAACTTGCGAATGTGAAAAGATCGCTGCCGAAACTGCGGCCATGTTGTCCTTGTTATTCTCACGAAGTGTGTGTACGCACTTATCATAGGAACCTGTCAAAATAAGCACACGACAACAGCGGCAAATTATCAACAACTAAACAGTCACATTAACAAACAACTAACTTACAGAATTTTTTTTAAAGTAACAGACTGTGATGCCCTAGCATTAACATGGACGCCTTCACCACCATGTATTTAAAGGAGGCATAAGCATAAAAACTACCTAATAACTTACCTCCGTAAAAATCTGCATACTACTTTACATCAGATGACTAGTAAAAAATAAACTAAAGTAAACAATAGTAAAAACAACAAAAACTGTCTACATGGCCCTTGTTTCAAGAAAACTCAGGTGAGTCGATACCAAATTCTCTTCATTTTTAGCGGCAGTTTACGGTTACGAAAACAGTCACGGTCACACGGTTGCTAGTGACGTGTGCTGCTACTGCTGGCGTGTGTCTGCATGTTGATACGACTGCCTGTTTTGTAGTTTTTAACACATATATACGTTTGACTCTAACACCCAGCTGTCCCTTCTGTGCACTGACACGGTTGATTAGACATCAAGGGCCTTTAAATAACTTGCTCCAATTGTCTGCAAAGATCACCCGAGCCAACACGGAATAAATCCAGAACAGATAACTCGTTAAGCAAAAATTAAGTGAGTGTGTTTGATCTTAACATCCATGAAGGTAATCGTAGACAACAGACTTTGTGTCGGGCGTGAAATTTGCTGTGCAATTTGCTGCCACTGTACACGAAGTCAAACAGTGTGGCGCCCCCTGACGAATACGTTGGAAACTTATGACTACTGACTGCAGCTCGATATTGACATCAGAGGAGGACTGAGCCACGGCCACATGTAACACGTACAACAAGGTGTCGCCTTAATGGGACGTAACCGTACTGGCCCGCCGTGCAGTGTCAGCCGCCCGACCGCCCATGCACTCAGCCCGATGGCGGCCGACCGCCCAGCGCCGGCAGCATTACAGACGACGACAGACAACAGACTACAGCGAGAAAAACAATACTGGCCCATTAGGTGGGCCAGTAAAAATTTCACAAAGTTTGGAAATGTTGTAGTTTCTGAAATATGCGAGCGGACATACATACATAGAAACACACAGACACGCTGACTGCAATACTTTCTACCCCATCGGGGGGGGAAGTAAAAAAGCTATTAGTGAAGACATTGAGTACATAACCATCCAAATTCATAACTACCAAACAGCAGAGTCAAACGCACCATGCTGAAACTGAGTTTCAACATTCAGATATCTTCGCAGCAAATCTTGTACCACGCTCTTCATGTGTCCTCGGAAACCGTTTCGGTATCTGAAAGACCAATAAACAAAGTTTTTTACAGCCTTTGTTCCATACGACACGACAGTACACAAACGGCTAGTTTTGACTACCACCATCAGGGTGTCTCCCACTGACAGAAGCAAACAAATTCTGGGACTTTCCACAATTATAATGACCCACGGTATTACCAATTTACCACATATGGCTTTTTTGCTCATTTTTATGGCAAAACATGACGCAGCAAGTGTTTCCTAAAATGGTTACTTCTTATCGCAGATAAAATATACAGAAACTAAACCGTAGATTTGTATGTGTTTAACTTTTAATAATGGGACTTTTCAGGGTCCACAAGAACTCTGCACCTAACTGGGTTAAAATTTTATGTTTCACTTGACACAGAAATTTATGATCATTTCGAAAAACGTGCATCGCGGGAAATCAGAAAGCATGATAAGTTAGTAAGTAAGTAGGTGTACTGGTATAGCACAAATAAACTAGATGCCCAGCATGAGCCCGCATTGCATTCTGTTGTTCTAGACTCATGCCACTACATTACACGTGCCAAAGTTTGCCTGCTGTCTGTTATACAGCCTAACGTCCATGCGGTAAGGCTGGCATGTCACCCAATGTAAAAATTTAGGGGGTGGGCAAAAACTCGCCAACCGTTCTCAGCCGTGTCTGTACCAAAGTGAATCAAGTTTGAGACGCATGTAGGGGAGTCCCTGTAAATAGACAGGTTTCTTTCCGATTGTTGATATTATATTCCGTTGCAGAAACATATTGGTCAGAGTTCAAAGTCGGTCCCAAAAAGCGTTATTTGACCCCCAGACTGTGGAGGTAAATGCCGGGGAAGTTTGGACCAAATTTCTCAAATAGCAGTCATAAGTAAATAAGTGTCCAGGTTTGGTTGAGATCCGTTCAGTGACCTCATAGATTAGGCGTCAAAAAAAAGAAAGAAATCACAGCGGTAAAATATAAGCCCTTCGGCATCGCGATGTCGTGCGGGCTAAAAAGTCACAATGCACTGTTACTGAAGAAACTAAAACTGATACATCAAAAGCAGACATGCAACAGTAAACTGAAATATATTATAACACAAAAACATTTTGAAAACTAAAGCCAGGTTTCTTCGCGCCATAGGACGCCTAGCCTGGCAAAAGACTGGGTATATTCTAACGACCCCGGCACCAATATGGGGTATTAACGGTGCAAATACTGACCGCTGGACAAGCTGACTAACGCCCTGTGTCGTCATGTAGAATACGTCATGGTCACCACGCTTGGTCAGTGTTGCGGCGTAGCTGTCAAGAATGTTTCCAATCTGAAGTCACACAATAACTCCGCACTGGTCAAGCTCGTCGGTCAGTCCATCACCATCATGAAGTCACCATCAATTATTACTTGCATTCAGCATCACTTTTTCTTTTGGTTTCAGATTACTTTCCAGTTCCAGTATCATTTTTTGGTCAAATCTTCAGAGTTGACCTAATGAAGCCGGTCTCAAATGACTGTCTGTACATCCGTCCGTCCACAAAAAGTTTCTTCGATTTCAATTAAATTTGGCATGTACGTAGAGGTCAATGAGTGATGCACGACGGTATGCAGTATGACCCGATCAAAGGTCAAGGTCACAAGCCCTTCAAAGTTGGAAGTCCTTCCATTTTCAAAAGCTCCGCCATTTACAATGGGAGCTGGCAACTGACCACTGATTCTTAAACTAGGGCACAATATCAAAATCTTATCGGACCGGATTTTTGACACTTGGCCTAGTTTTGTGTCACGTGACTTTGAACTTGGCAGAATCGTCAGTTGTGAGTAGTCGACCGTCAGTCCCATACGGAGCTAATTTATGACTACTAACTTCCATTTTTAGTGACCGGGAATACCCATCCACATCGTATACCGGTCGCTTCCTGCAACAGTTTTTCTGGAGGCGAAGATTGCCATAAATTATTTACCAGTTTTATGCAAACTAATTTAATTACAACTAGTCCTAAAGACACACGACCTCAAAAACTGTTGCCTCTAGTAACGACTGGCCTTCTTGGCGTGAATAGGCATTTTTGTGTCCTATGAATTCACTGTAATTCGACCCGATTGCTTATCTCAGCACTTTCTGAGCTCTTGTGTTGCTAAGTTTCCGGTTCATTATAGTTTTACAAAAATTTCTGTTTCCAGTTTTTCTTTTTGAAATAAAGTTTCATTTATAATACGATTCGGCCATTTCTCAGCGATAAACTACTGACATGGAACCAGTCAGCTGTTGAAAAAAACAATGTAAATTACATCAAAATCTAATAAAATCTTCAACACAGCCGCTAATGATAAATTAACGAGTACCAACAATAGATAACCTGTTGGCTTGGAAACTGGCACAGAACAGACGTAATGTTGCCTGCATATCCAACCATTAGTTTGCGCATGGCTGTCTCAACTTCAGTTGGGATTCGGCCGGATATCATTGACACAAGCTCCTACAAGTCAACGATATGCAAATGAGCTGTCAGAGAAAGTTATTGTTTCGTTTCTGGGCCGTGCGCTAGATTAAGCTGGCCATCTTGTCCGCTTTTGAGCATACGCTAATCTACCGTTTTACCCTATCGTATTGTTAAACACTAAACTAAATACTTGGACGTTTAAATTGCGGTTTAGTATTTAAACCGTAATTTAAACGTCCCAGTATGATGGCCAAAACATTCGAAACAATAATATTCACTGCAGAGCACATACATCTTCCAACTCAGCCTCCTACCTTCAGTGGGACAAGAAATGAGTACCAGCCAAAGGGTGGTAAAGCGCTGCAGCTAGGAAGAAAAGACAGGTACGACTCGTTCCACTTGTGGATAAACGTGTGGGTGACAGGTAAAACTGTGTGATGCCTCGTTAATGGCCCATTCACACCGAGCGTGTCTACGGACGTAGATGCGCATCTACGCCGATATAAAACACGTGCTAAAAGGCCGCACAACCCTCAACATTGCCCCTTGCTTTGGGGGATCTGGAAACCATCTAATATACGGTTCTTAGGGCCCACCCGAGTGTACTCTCCAACTGGCATCTCGATCGGTTTAGATTTTTGCAGGGCTCTTTAATGCAACCAACAGACGGACACACGGACACACAGACAGACCACACTACTCCGTCTGTAGTTATAGGCCACATTCAGCCATTGCTGCAATGTGGCCTACAAAGTATAGCTACTCAGAGAGGTGATGGGAGGTTAGTAGGGTTAGGGTCTGGACTGTCGGAACATAGAACCTTCAGAATAGTGGCTCCTTCAGAATAGTGGACTGGAATACCTTGAGTCAACAGTCTGTTGATAAATGAAAAAAGGCTGAGGCCAGGTAACTGGTTAGGGTTAGTGTTTGGAGTTTCCTTCAATGCTCCAATACTGACGGTTGGGGGACAGGAAACGCACCCGGCCTATTGGAAATGCCACTGATCCGCAAAGTTTCGCTTCTAAAACAAGTGGCGGAAGGAAACCGCAGTGGGACCGGATAACCGAGAATCATCTGGATAATAATAATAATCTTCGTTTATTAAATTGCTGACATACCGCGCAATTAACAGTACCAACATTCGCCATGCAGGGCGGGACACAACAGACGCCACGCAGGGCAGCACTATATACAGAAGGGTTAAACCGGCTGAATTGCTGCCACACACGGCACACAGCGACTGAATCAACCGCACCGGCTTAACCTCGTGAGCATTCACCAGATGGTGCGACCGGCACACATCCGATAAAGTTGCTCACTACTCAATTTATCGACCCCGAAAGCATGAATGGCTGAGTTGGCCTGGTTGGCTGACCTATAGCGGACGGCTTACCCACATAAGTGGTCACCCGTCAGCTACAGATCGAGCGTGGGACAGGGAAAGTTCGCCAGTCAGAGACCGGCGTTCTACCACTGTGCCATGCAGCCAACTATAACAGAGGTAGGTACAACGAATAAATGTATTGCATATCCACGAGTTTTACCTGCAGCTCAAACAGAGGGAGTGCTGGATCACGAAGGCATTTCATCAGGACGTCGACTGTTGTCTGAAGGTGATCCTTGAAGTACGGGTCCGGCAGACAGTAGCCGTCCAGGATGTGTTCCAGCGTCAGTTTCGTGTTGACAAACACCTGATGCAGATGGTCGCCGTGGTTAGCCGAGTTGTCCATCTTCGGAAGCTCACCGGAAAACACCTCCACCTATTGACAGCAATGCCGACAACAATAACTACAGCTCTTCCTGGGTGGTCTTCTGTAGGGCTCCTTGCCCTATCTGCAGAAGTGCACAGCCAATGCACCTCTGACCATACAGGACAAAGAGCCAGCAAAGGGTTTTAGGTGTGGACTCCACTTGACCGGCTTGCGTAGCGCTACTGGGTTGCTCGCACTCAGTCACGACACCTTGGTAGGTTCGTGATTTAACATGGCCACTTCCTTTCCTTTGACCTGCTGGTATACCCTTTCATGTTTTTCGTTGCCTATCTATATTCCTTTTTCGTCCGATGTTGCAATGCAACACTTTAGTTGGCAACCTGTTAACGTCCATTCTTTTCACCTGTCCAAACTACCTTAATCTTACTCTCTGAATTCTGTCACGTACTGTTTCTGTTTGCTGGGGTCGACTTCTTATTTATGTCTTTGTTCCTGCGTCTCTGTAAAATCTCCCAGTAACTTCCTCAGCCATCACATTTCTACATCGGGTATCTTCCTCGTATCTGCCTTCCTCAATCTCCAGCATTCAGATCCATACAACATTTTTGTGGCTGTAAAAGAAACATTTCTAAGTAAGTATGTAAGTAAGTAAATGGCTTATACAGCGCCTAGGTTTTTAGAAGAATCAGGGCACATTTGCTTTCCAAATCTTGCTCCAGTGTCACAATGAATGCAGAGGCAGATAAAGAATCATCAACGTATTACTAGAATTACAACCGTTGTACACATGTCAAATCATCCATGCGTGGCCTACTCTACATGTCATGCAATGTGACTGATCATCTGGGGGCAGCCTGGGGCAGGGGTTAAATTACTTCTGAAGGGGCGTGGGAGCGCTCCCTATCCAACGGCCTAAACATGTGAATCCCAGTGCTACACCATGATTGTGCAAGTGAAAATGATAATTATCATATTATTTTATTAATATACTAAATAGAAATTGTCAAACGTCTGAAATGCTACAGTGCTGCACTTTTTAACAAACATTCCTGGAAAAAAACATCATTTTTAATTTTGCATTCAGACTGGAAGAAATATCTGACAGACAATAATTTCGACAAAAATATTGTAGTAGTAGTAGTAGTAGTAGTAGAACGTACTGATTAACGTGGCGTAAGCTAGGTAAAGTAGCTTCTAGGACACGGCACAAATACGAGAAAGCAATTTAAAGTGATGGGAAAGATTTGGTAAATAAAAATGTTTTAAGTTGTCTCTTGAAAGACGGTAGAGAAGTTGAAGTAGCTATTATAGCTATTATGAGCTCAGACAAGACATACGGTATCTCACTTCCCACCAGCTCCCACTGAATTTAACCCTGGGCTAGATGTAAGTCTACATGTCAAAATTATCCAGATGTGGCTACAGCCAGACCTATCTGTTGTACACGTGACGTATCATCCAGGTCTGGCTAGAGTCAGGCCTACTCTACCTGTTGTACACGTGAAGGATCATCTGGCTGCAGTCGCGCAATCACACAGCCAGCATCCAGTGTGGCTCCAGGTCGCTTCATGTAGTGAACACTGAATAGAAAAACAAAAAACTACAGAGAATCTTATCACGGCTGCAAAGAACATACCTGTAGGCACTGTGTACTCACTCACTCTTCCTATTAGCCGGATTACCCGAAAAGCCGTCACAGGATATTCATGGGGACTTACTACAACAAACCAGAAGATGAACTTCGATAGCCCAGTGTCGATGTAGATGCCTTTGCCACCTTGACGACCTGCTGGAACCTTGACCTTTGACCTCCAGAATCTAATCAGGTCATCATTAGGGGCTGGTGAATATGCAATGTCGGGTTTATCAAAATTGTTCGAGAAGTTCTGAGATATCGTGGTAACAATATCTTACGACGAACGTACAAACGAATGCAGTGGTCGGACAGCCTGAAAACATAACGCCTTCGTTGACATGGTCGGGTGATGAAAGCACAAAACAACATTGGGCTTTGGGGGACATCTGAACGTAAATCCAATCCACATCCCTAGGGATCCGAATCCGACGGAATCCGACACTTTATCCAAAAACCGAAATCCGTCTGATACTTAGAATCTGATCATGATGGATTCAAAATTTTTGTTTTGGTCCAACTCTACAATTATGCTTGACTGACGGAGAGATCTGTTGTCGTGTGTTTCATTACTTTTTGGACAACAATCACAATGGTGTTAATAATTCACTGCTAGTTTGTTCGTAACTGTTTAATTTTAAGTAACTAAGACTACGTTGAATAGCAGTAGCTATAATAGCTGGTATTAATTTTCATCGCGCGACAAATCCACATCCGCATCCAACGGATTTTGCACATAAAATCCATATCTGACGGATGCGGATTTTGGCTGGCTCCGTCACATCCCTACCTACCTCAATCTAATGTCCAATTTCCAGGTGGGCCTGATCCCCCGTGGTTTAATTCTTCCACTTGTTCCGGATGAGGATCACCAGCACAGGTTCTTTTACCGGCCGGACGTCCATTCTGTCAACCAGATGACGTCAAAGCAATGACCCCAACCAGTGGTCAGGCCTCATCCTATCTTCAACCATCACCCAACTCCTGCTGGATGGGGTATTGTTCCCTTTAATGCCGGCTCTCTGACGGCAGTACCATAATTGGTCATCACTGCTCCATGAAATGTAACAAGCGGTCAAAGAATTATAACGAGACGCCGCATCGCAAATGGGGGACAGATTTCTCACAGGGAGGGGGAGTTACTGTGATATCGGCCAGTCAGGAGCAATGCAATCAGCTGCAACAGTAATGCTGATGCCGTTATTGATTTTTTGCTTCATACACTGCAGCAGTGACTCACAATGCATTTCAATGGGCCGGACAACCCCAAAATTGCCCATGTTTTGGGGCATCGGGACCCCATCTAATATACGGTTCTTTGGGCACACCCTAATGTGGCCTCCAATTGTCATTTCGATCGGTTCAGATTTTTGAGGGCTCATGAATATGACCAACAGACAGTAGTAGTAGAAGTAGTAGTAGTAGAACGTACTGATTAACGTGGCATAAGCTAGGTAAAGTACCATCTAGGACACGGTAGACAGACAGACACACGGACAGACCACACTACTCCGTCCGTAGTTATAGGCCACATTTAGCTATTGCAATGCGGCCTACAAAGTACAGCTAGTCAGTTCAGTTCAGTTTTATTTTGAAACAAACAGAGAAACCGCTGTAAGCAAACAGAAAAGAATGAATGTCAGTAATACAGTGATAAAATATACATAAAATAAGCTGACAATATGTGGCGCCGTTACGATAGATTAAATTCTATCGTAGTCTGTTCATAGTAAAAACATCGGTTATGGAATTAAATAAAAGTTGGCAAATAGTCTTTAGACACAATAACAAGGATACTATAACAATTAAAAGTAGTAACAGTGGGTAAATGGGTAGTGACGCCTCCAATTGGCTACTCAGAGAGGTGATGGGAGATAACGTACCAGCCACTGTCAGTAACGTGCAGTTCCATCACCATCTTCATCACTTCAATCTCAGCGTAGACATCACCGGCGAATACATGACCACCGTCTTCCACGCAGTAGTTCACCAGCTTGCCAGCTGAAGTCGTCCTGCGTCGACACAAAGCACAAAGCACAAACTTTGTTAATAACTTGAAGATGGACTTGCGTCGACACAAACCAAGAAGAACAAGCTAGCTTCGTTAACAACTTGAAGATGGACTTCGACGCCCCAGCTTGCCAGCTGAAGTCGTCCTGCATCGACAAAAACCAAGAAGCACAAGCTTCGTTAATAACTTACAGATGGACTTCGATGCCCCAGCATCGACGTGGATGCCTCTGGACCTCGTGTGACCTCGACCTTTGACCTTCCAAAATATAATCAGGTTCCTTCCAAAATATAATCAGGTTATCAGTAGGTGCTAATGAATATTCCTTATCAGTTTTATCGAACTTGTTCGCGGCGTTCACGAGATATCGCGGTAACGATATCTGTCCGAACGAATAGAACAAATGCGGTGGATGGAAAGCCCGAAAACATAATGTCTTTCACCGACACCGTTGGTTTGCAAAGGCATAATAACTCTATATGGTCCTTGCCAACATAAGAGGTTCATAAGCTTGTTCATTCGATACTACCACATCCAGCATATTAGAGGTTCTTAACGACAATTGCGCTATATAAATCTACTTGTTTACTTACTTATTTTACTTACTCGCCAGCAGCTCATCGCTCAGTGATAATTAAACCACTGCCAATCAAACCACTACTAAAATATCATTAAATGACAAACTGATTCTAATTGTCAACTACAACTGACGATGTCTCAATTACAACTGCAATTAAATGATAACACTTTTAGAATATAACTGATTACAATTACGGTTAAGTCTCCATATAACTTAATAATTACAATGCCATTTTCAAATATCATTACACGCAACAATAACAACATTGACTGGGTTAGGGTTTTACAGCCAACTCTTTCTTCGCAGCCAATCACTTAGCATGGTAACTAATAAACTAAAACTAACACAACAAAAGCAGACAAGCGTCAATAAACTAAAAGATACCGTAACACAAAAAACAAGGTGTCGTCCTAATGGGATGTAACGTACTGGCCCGCCGTGCAGTGTTGGCCACCCAACCGCCCACGCGCATGGCGGCCAGCCCGCCTGCACGACGACGACAGACGGCAGCAAGAAAACAATACTGGCCAATTAGGCGGGCCAGTAATTAACATAAAAAACTACAGCCATGTTTCGCAACCTTGTATGACATCGGCCTGGAAACAGACTGGGTCTATTTTTTGTGCAGTCGGGCCCGCACAGCGCAACAACAACTACTAAGTTACGGAGTCGGAGCATCCATGCTGTATGAACCTTTGTACCTCAGAGCCGTTGGGTCGTTTTCTTTCTCGAAGATGCACGTCTTGTTGCCAATGACAACACGATAGCTGTTGACCTCTTCTCTCATGTAAGTTGTGTAGCTGGAGCCGTCGACTGAGACAAGCAGTCCTCCATCACTTAGCCTGGCATATCATCACAATCACACGGTGGCTCAGTAGTCTAGTGGTTAGGGCATCAGACTTGCGACTCAATGGTTGTGAGTTCAATCTCCGACCGACGCTCTATCGGTCGACTGGTACTGGGATGGGTCTTCAAGCCTGGGTTTGTAACCAGCAACCAAGGCCAACTCAGCCTCCTACCCTCTGTGGGACGAGAAATAAACACTGGCCAAAGTGTGGTGGCGCTCTGCAGCTGCACAGCAAAGGCAGGATGGCTCACTCCATTCGTGGATAAACACGTGGTTGGCAGGTAAAACTGTGTGATCCCTCGTTAACACATGCCATACCTGAGCACTTTAGAGATGAGTTCTCATGAAAAGGCGCTATAAAAATGTCCCATCTTCAACTTCACGCAATGCCTCAAACACCCCATAACCACCTATTGGCTCGGCTTCACCAGGATTAGAAGTAGAAGAGTAGAAGAAATCCAGTTCCAGTTGGCCAGATATCCAGTCATTAACAACGCCGACTAAACCGCAGGAGTAGGGTTTTTACCACGATTTGTATGCTTGCATATTTTTATGCATGGCATCTCAAAAAATCATTGCAGTTATGATTACCAATATGACACAGAAGTGTTCCACGATGAGTTCTGGTAACACATTTACTTTGGGGTCAAAAGGTCAAAGGTCAACGCCACGAGTCATAAAAATGTTGCCAACGTGTGTCTATGCACTCTTGCTTCTTATAGTTTATAGGCGGCATCGCCTACGCGCGGTGCGTAGATGCGGCCTATTGCTACAGATGTCAAACATAGCGTGGTCTGTGTGTCTGTCTGTCTGTGTGTTGGGCACAAGGGTGAGCTGTGCAAAAACGGCTGAAGCGTTCGGGACTAAAGTACAGACTCACGTGGGCCCAGGGAATATTTCGTCAGACAGGGGATCCAGATCCCACATGGAAAAGGACACTTTTGAGGTAAAGTGATGGCAACTGTAACATGGATGAGTACAGTCCACATTATTCGCCTGCAGCTGCGGGCGAATGTGCCTGCCCAGCACAAGCAGTGGACGAAAGATTTCGCCACTAAGAGATGTAACAAGACGAGGGTAGGAATTAAGCTAAAAAAAACTAGGGGTCCGCTGCCCCCAAGGTCAACACAGATAACAAAATAGGGGAGTTGAATACATAAACTAGGGGTCGAACCTTCACAACCCCTCGGTAATTCCCGCACTGAACAAGACGGCAATGCAGCCTTTTGTCAATTTACTTTGGACACTTAGTAGAAGTAGTAGAACGTACTGATTAACGTGGCATAAGCTAAGTAAAGTCGCTTCTAGGACACGGTACACAAATATGAGAAAGCAATTTAAAGTGATGGGAAAGATCTGGTAAATAAAAATGTTTTAAGATTTCCCTTGAAAGACGGTAGAGAAGTTGATGCAGTGACGTTGGTAGGAAGACTGTTCAATGCTTGTGCGACAGTCACACGAAATGATCGATCGATCGCCAATGGTGCTTGTTCAACATCCAGTCCCAAATGCAGATCCGGCCAAAATACTGAAAGATGTGTCCTACTTATAAGACATATCAGATCGTCTACATTATGCAAGAGAAAGCAGTACATGACATGAAAGAAACATGCAATTAGTAAAGTGTTCGGGACTGGAGTACAGACTCACGTGGGCCCAAGGATATTTGGTCATTTAGTAATTAGTGACATACCGATGAGCTTCAACTTCGACAGAGGAGTTGTTCATACATATAAAATAGCCAATTGGACTCGACTTTGTCACCTACAATTGCAAACATTTATACAATGTGCAGATTTACAAAATTAGCCCCGTGCGGGACTGACGGTCGACTCTTCACAACTGACGTTTCTGCCAAGTTCTTAGTCACGTGACATGCACAAAAACTAGGACAAATATCAAAAATCCGGCCCAATGGTTTAAGAGTTTAAGAATCCGTGGTCAGTTACCAGCTCCAAGTGTAAATGGCAGAAGAGATAGCATTTGAAAATGGAAGGATTTCTAATTATCAAGGGCTCGTGACCTTGACCTTGGTCATACTGCATACCATCGTGCATAACTCATCAACCTACGTGCCAAATTAAATTGAAATTGAAGAAACTTTCTGTGGATGGATGGACCCACTTTATTAGGTTGACAACAAAGAGTCAACCTAATAAGCCATCATATCCGGTGAACTCTTACCCAAAACCTTGATTTAGTTAGTTAGTTTGTTGGAGTTTAACGTCCCCTTTCAGCACAAATATAACTATATCAGAGAGAAAAGGTCAGGGGTGGTGAGCTATCCTACCCAGGGAAGAAAGGCCAGCGATATATTAACCTCAACCCCGGCCACCTTTTTGTTCAGCAGCCACCCAAAAAGGGAAAGGGATCGAGAGGCTCATTTAAATTATTACGCTAGTGCCTACAACAGGCAAAAACAACTATCACACCGCAAGACTAAACTAAACCAAATACAACATGTGCAGTAGAGCGTGACACGCTCAGTGGCCGGGGTTCGACTCGGCCCGGGCGCGTCAGTCTACCAAAGAATTATTTCTAATGATTCCTATGCACATGATGAACAGGGAGATAATCCCGGGCAGGTAAGAGGGCTCGACGGTGTCCTCTATAAACCGTGACCATTGCTGATGCCTTGATTAGCAGCGTCAAGATATCAGTCGCGCCGACGTAAGAGCCGAAGCAGATAGATGTGGCTGAGCCC
>Ga0209780_1001408_pt1 | contig 15776 bp, 6 predicted proteins | sample WorMetexBAHAMAS2_FD_187384 | JGI IMG/M metagenome (GOLD analysis project Ga0209780, IMG submission 187384) | Marine gutless worms symbiont microbial communities from Max Planck institute for Marine Microbiology, Germany - Inanidrilus exumae... | ecosystem: Host-associated > Annelida > Digestive... | reverse complement strand
CTGCATCCACCAGTACTGCTCCTCGCCCGTCAGCCGCTTCTCGTAGAAGCCGCTGACATACTGGACGTTGGACATGAGCGAGGTGACGCCGGACTTGATCAGGACGAGGATGAGTACAGGCATGAAGTCGTCAGCAGCAGGCACCGAGCGCTCGTTAGCCATGCTCAGCAGATTCATGATCGTCGTTGAGCAACGCAGCACGCACTGCAGCTTGTCCTTCGGCGTCTGAAACGCGACAAATCTTACACGTGACAGAAGCAACTGAACTGTGTTTCGGATCTACTGCAGCCATTTGCATTTTGGAATATGATCACTTACTGTTAGGCACTGTCCGAAAAAACTATGCCAATTTCATCACTTTCTGCCCCTCACTAAATTTAAATGACTACTGCTTGTTAAACTATTTTTAAAGAACAATAATTTTAGCAGCTAATTCCTATGTCAGCTTGTGAAACCACAGGTCGTCACAAAAACTCTGTGAAATTGTTGCAATAGTAATTTTTACAGATCAGATGCACTTCCTAATTAATGCCCAATGAATACCATCAAAGGAGTGAAGAAAATTCACTATGACATTATAAGCATTCAAAATTGATTAAGTAAAGGTTTTACGTCCCACTTGACACTAAATAGGCCATTTCAGAGACGTTCTTCTCAGCCAATCTCTTGGCTAAGTACTAAAGAAACTAAACCCAACACTACAAAAGCGAGCAATACAAGAAGAAAAATGACCTCAGCTAACATACGAAAGAACAAGCAAAAAAAACAAAACCTAAATAAACACACAAAAAGAAATCTAAACCTAACTAACATGCAAAAATGTAAGAACTGCTCACATCATTGTGCACAACTGTCGTACACAGCATAACAAAAAGCAGTTCTGATTATCACAAATTAAATTCATTTCTTGATAGAAGCGGCAGTTTGGCATAGCAGTAACGGCATTCTGCATATGAACGAAGTTATTCTATGTCAAGCCCGGCAGTATAAGGATGGGTGACCGTCTTCGGGCGGGCATACCATCTTGGTATGTAACCAGCCACCCAGGCCAACTCAGCCACCTACCCTCAGCGGAACATAAAATGTGCGGTGATGCTCTGCAGCTGGGAAGTAAAGGCAGGTATGGCACCCAGTTGTGGATAAACGTGTGGATGGCAGGTAAAACTGTGTGATCCCTTGTCAACACGTGCCATACCTGAGCGCTTTAGAGATGACTGGCTCTTGACTAAGCGCCACACAAATCTATGGATTATTTAGGTATTTATAAGCGCTACAGTGAATAAACAGGAATGGAACTGCAACAGTAACACAAACAACGTTTCAACTTTATCATTAACATTTTCCCAATTTGAATATCAACTCATAAACTTACAACTGTGAACGATTATGCTCATTTTAGGTAATATTTCATATTTTATACAAAAGTTGACAGCGACAATACATGCCTTGTAAACGTTGATCATATAGATCTGCTTCTGAGCTGCTGGCCATGGACACTCGTAGTGATAAATCTTTGGAATGCGAAGATCTTTGTGGAATGGTGTTATAACCTTTGACAGCTTCTGCATGTGATCGAAGAAAATCCTGTAGTAATCATTAAAGTCATTATCATAAGCATCACTTTATCATCAGTTTAGTACCCATGCATCTTCAGACCCCACGGCACTAGAAAAATTCTTTTACGGTTATTATTATCACTATTGTCATCATTATTATCACTGTCACTAGCATCACAATCAAACATTTATCATTAAACAAGGTGTTGCCCTAACGGGTGGTAACCATACTGGCCCGCCATGCAGTGTCGGGCACCCAACCGCCCACGCGCCCGCCGGCAGTGTTACAGACGACGACGACAGATGCCAGCAAGCAAAACAATACTGGCCCATTAGGCGGGCCAGTAATAACAAAAGTCCAGACTATCATGCAGCTAACCAAGGTTCAAAAACTGCATGACAACGTGCTAAATTTACTGGTGGTGTGTTCATGCATACAGAGTCCGTCAGGAGTCCAGTGATGTATGAAGAAAGGATAAGGTCCGGCTGCAGGTTGGGGTTAGTGCTTTGAGTTTCTCTCAGTGTTTTGACACTGTTGGATGGATGAGAGAAACGACATCCGACCTGTAAAAAGCTGTGCCACTTATCCCTAAAATTCTCTTGTGTGGAACAAATGAGGGAGAAAACTGAGGGAAACCAACTAACATAGGTTAAGCTGGAATAAAAGTAGATAAAACAATGAAAGCATTTAGTGTTAATCAACAAAATTCAAGTACGTGGAACTAGACTGCTCACAATCTATTTAGTTCACATTTGTTGAAATTTCGCAAGAATTCATCGACAACACTTGAGTAATATCCTGCTCACGAATGAACAGACAGACAAACAAACCAACACAAAAAAATTAGCAAGTATGTTGGTCCTCCTTACTGGCTGGCCGAACTGTATGCTGGCTGCATTGCATGCTGCCCTGCTGGGGAGTCATGGTGAGTATATCAATGGGACAGACAGACAAACGGACAGACAGATGGACGGACACCAAACTGTTACATTACGCTTTCCGCTATGGACGTGGCCAGCATGATAAATGAGGTACAGTGGACGTACTGGTCACGCATGATGTCCGCCTCTCCATTGGGAAACATGGCCTGTATGTAGATACGACTCATGATGTATCGCTCAATGTACAGCTTGGCTTCATCTCTTTGACTATCACTTGCCACTGCAGTCAGAAACACACGCAGCGTCTAACACAGCTACACGAAAGATACATGGTCTCTTGAGTAATCACATTACATTTATGGACTGAGTACATTATCAAGGTTGCCAATGCTAAACAAATCTTGCTTTTATACATATATATGCTAGTAACAAAAGACATTCTGTCAAACAAAAAATATGCAAAACAGCAGACAACGAAGATTAACGACATATACCTTGCCAAATGGAATCCACATCCATCTGCCGATGAAGAAAAAGTAAGAAGTTCTCTACAAGATCTGCCTATAACAATCAAACGAAACATAGTTCACTGGACTGACAGTCTAACATAACAGTGCACTGGGTACCAATTAATGTGAGACTATCTTTATCACTATCACTTTTACTATTCAGCTAAAGATCAAGATAAACTAGCTGTCTGGGTATCTCTACAGGTGCATTATTAACATTTCACATAACTTATCACACAGAGCTCACAAAATGACACTTAAGTGTATCTAATATTGCTACTATTACTATTATATTACAGTTAGTTAGTTGAAGTTTAACGTCCCTTTTTAGCACATATATGGCTAGATCAGAGATGAAAGGACAGCTATCCCTACACAGTGAAGGAAGGCCAGCAATATATTAACCTAAATCCTGGCTGCCTTTTTGTTCAGCAGCCACCCAAAAAGGGAAAGGGATCGAGAGGCTCATTTAAATTATTATGTTAGTTAGATAACTATCACACCGCAAAATCAAATACGACAAAAAAGAGCATTCATCCTTAACTAAAATATACATATAACATAAAGTCAACACAATAAAACTAAAGCCGGGTTTAGTCTCCTCCTACGATATCTGGCCTGGAAATGGAGTGGGACCATTCTGGTAGAATGAGAAGGGATAGAAAAAAATTGATAAAGCTAGTAAGAAAGAGTAACATGCATCTAATAATCAGCAGGTATTTTAAAACGACAAGTAAAAGCTAATGAACACTGTCTTGTGTGGTGTCACTGCTATAACTGCCTGTTGGCAGCAGACATTGCATCAAACTGCAGCTGCTGCCTGACGCATTAAATGACACTCAGCCAAATCACATCATGGAATGTAAATATGGTTTCCTGTATCTCAGTGCACATCAATAACACTATGCTGATGGTGTTTGACTGTGCGTGAAGTCAAGAACTAGAACCAGAATTTTTAAATGACATCTCTGTCGCAGTAAGTTTACTCCATCTTATACTTAACTGTGCAAATCCAGCCATCAATACTAACTGTGTTTAGTGACCTTGTGTTGAAAATGAAAAACAACAACATTAGTAGAACACAGCTCAAGGCTGCAGGCGCCTCTCAAAACGCTGTGGAACAGTTGCTATATGAAGTGACTTTGTGACTGACCGACTTATTGTGTTTGACATGGTAAAGCAGTGTTAAAACCTGCAATTTCAAAAAATACCTTGCAGCATGTGACCAAATAAAAAAACCATTAATCAGTGGAAAGCACTTACCTTTTCATCAGACACTGTTAGTCGTGCAAAATCAGCAACAAACTTCAATATCGACTGTTCAAGTTTTTCCAGAAATAGGCGAGCCAGGACAGACAAGAGGTATCGGTTGACAACGGTCTTGTCACTAAATACAGACAATCAGCTGCAGTACATAAGTTCACTGAAAATATTCATCGCTAAAATGGCAATTTAAACTGCACACTGTTCCACACTACTCAGTTACCATAGTTGTTATATTTCACTCACACTGACCTGGCAATATACCTGCACGATATTTATACACACAGCTGCAAAACTTCAAAGAAACCGTTGTGAAATTTTAAGCAAACTACTGTATGTAGGCCTATGCAGTTTAGCTAATAATCTATGAAAGATGACCTAGAAACCTAGAAATCTGTAACAATAAATGAAACTGAAACAAACATAAACATTTCCCATCATCACCACCGCGTGGACATGACACAGTTTTCCAGTTTCCATACAAACTGCTGCAACACTAGATGCCTGCCACAGTCATTGTTATACAAATCTTGCTTTGTCAACCGCTGACAATACATGCAACTCTTCAGACTACGTGAAGTGCCCCTGCTGCATTTTTGAGACAGCATCCCTAGAATCAGCACATTTGTAGCAATAATAATAAGAGGTTTAGATTAAAGGCTGCAACATCTGTCATGTTGTTAGTGAGGGTTGAATGATCCTTTCTGCTGTCATGCCGTTATTGAAGACTGAATGACCCCTTTTGCTGCAAACACCACAGCAGAGACTATCAATGCTTTTCAGTGGGCCAGACAACCCCCAAAATTGCCCCTTCCCATGGGGATCTCAATCCCATGTAATAATGTAATAAATGGTTCATTGTGCCCACATGAGTTAGATCCCAAACCACATCTTGATTGGTTCAAACACACGGCTGCAGGCTCATAAGCATGACCAACAGACACAGACGGACCACGCTGCTTGCTAATACTTGTTGGTTGCATGGCACAGCGGTAGAACATCGGTCTTTGGCCAGTGAACTTTCCCTGTCCTGCGTTCGACCTGTTGCTGACGGGTGACCACTTATGTGGGTAAACCGTCCGCTATAGGTCAACCAACCAGGCCAACTCAGCCTTTCATCCTTTTGGGGTCGATAGTTGAGTAGCAACCTGCAAGTGGATGTCGGCTACCTCAGGGGTGGCGCCATCTGGTGAATGCTTACAAAGGAAAGGCAGGCATGGTGTACTTGCAGGTAAAACTGTGTGATCCATGCCTGAGCATTTTAAGATATACATAGTATGTAAAATATATATAGTATATAAAATGGCACTATACAAATACTCTTCCTTTCCTTTCTTTTCCTTTTACTCCATCTGTAGCAATAGGCCACATCTAGCTATTGCTGCAATGCAGCCTAATAATAATCTCTTGCGCGCCAATCACATAGGGATAACCAGTTACCGATTAACTCGGATGCAGAGCCGGTTGACGAATGCCAAAGAGCTCAGCAGACCTTGACGACACCGTGCCAAGTATGCAACATACGCCGATCTAGTTCGATATTCTTCTTTCATCGTCTTCAGCAGCTTTTTTATCCTGAACCAATCACACTCACGCATGTCAGCTTTATGGCCGACAGCAACAAGTACTATTGTAACTTCCAGCTTTTGTTTCAAGGTTTTACGTCCCACCTGACACAAAATAGGTCATTTCGGAGACGTTCTTCCCAGCCAATCTTTTGGCTGAACAAGGACAGTTGGTTCTCTCGGTTACAAAGATGGCAGCACTAGTGGAATTTTACAACGTATGCTGTACAAGGACAGCAAAGTATGCTTGCAAGTAGATCAAAGTAGTTTGCATTAGCTTTCAGATCGAAACGTTTGCCCAACAAATCATCAGTTGAAGCAGGTCAACCCAAAAACTGGTCCCAAGACAGTCATGTTTGGCAGTATCTTGAATGTGTGTCTCATCAGTTTACATTATCCGCGATTCAGCAACAGAAGTTTGAGGACTCAATATCATGTGCCACTCCATTACCACCGATGCTGCTAACCACCACACTTATTCAATATACAGCCAAACAGCTTTATCGGCATTCAGTTGAGCCATAGTTTGGTTAGTTATGTGGCACGGTGGTAGAACGTAGGTCTGTGACCGGCGAACTTTCCCTGTCCTACGCTCGACCTGTAGCTGACGGGTGACCACTTATGTGGGTAAATCGTCTGCTATAGGTTAACCAAGGCCAACTCAGCCTTTCATCCTTTCGAGGTCGATAAACAAGTAACTGTGTGATCCCTCTTAACATGTGCCATTCCTGAGCGCATTAGAGGTGGTTTACGACCAGGCGCTATACAAATCAACGTTTACTTTACTTACTTTACTTTACTACGTATGGCATCTGGATTGGCGGGTCAACGCACCTTCCAAAGGAGTTTGGTGGTAGATGAAGGAAGGATGAGGTGAAACCAATGGTTAGGGTCAGTGCCTTGTGTTTCCTCCAGTGTTTTGACACTGCTGGTTGGGTGACAGAAAACACATCCAGCCTGTAAGAACCGGTACAACTTACTTACTTCAATGGCTCTCTTCTGGAACAACCGGAAGAAGAGAACCAAGGGAGCACCAGCTGACTCAAACTTTCCTGGAAAATGGCTGCCTACAGGTAGTTCAGCTATATACAGACGATTCTACATCATAATTTTACATCAGCTTTTACCATTCCTTATGGTGCAATTGAAATATATGTGCACGTATGCATAATGATGTGAAGCAAGCAAGCACATACTCGTGGTTGTCAAACTGGCGGACACATCGGATGGTCTCGTGAAGCTGTGCAATCAAGTCGCGATCTTGGAGGTTGATTGCCTCGGCCAGCTGAACAGTCAGCTGCAGTACCAGCTCGTTGTCTTTGTCGGAGCCGCTGTCAGCACCGGCCTCAGCCTCGTTCGGCATCACACAACTGGCGCTGACATTAGTCTGTTCCAACATGTGTGGCGAAAACGACGTCTACAAACACACTGTTCGCTAGAAAAACCGCCACTCGAGGTAGCAATGACCACTTTAGCACAAACAACTCGACATCAGTGACGTTTGTGTTCAAGATAAAGCTATTAATAACACAGCCCAGCCTTGCATGAAGCTATTAACGGCAAAGCCTCAGCAACTGCAACAATCGGCTTGCAGTACTTGCTAAGCCACTGTGACACTAACTTTGACCTATGTCAGTACCCTTCAAACTGGACCTAAAGAGAGTCAATGTGTACCATTAGTTATGTGACGATTATCGAGATAAAGATCGCGATTTTTAGGAAAATTGAACGAAATCAATATCGCGATTTCTTGGAGCAAGCATGATTCAATTCCGATCCCATATCGCCCTAGAGGGACCAACTATTGGTGCAGGAGGTCACAGAATGGGTTGTCCGATAATGCCGAGTGTGGAGGAGTTTATATCTCCGCGGATACAATCACGCTGAGTGCATAGGAGTTTATATCTTCAACTACAAATATCGGGGCGAAAAAATCAAAATCGAATCGACATCGTACTCTTTATAAAAAAATCGAACTGAAATCGAATCAAGATGAAAAACACAATCGTCACATCACTATGAACCATCACACCAAATATTTAGGTTATTTAGTTCTAAAGTTATTACACGGAAACATGACAACACACTGCCAACCGACTGCTCTACCAGAGCCACTAAAATGGTCAGTAAATATCGATGGCTGAGACAGTGACAGAAATGATCTGTGCAATCAATCTGACACTGGTTTATCAGAGTTGGACAATAAAACAACTGCATTTGTTGTTGCCATGCTCGAGTTTACGTCTGAAAAATAACTTACCCATTAACTAAACAAGTACGTCAGCGAAGGGGACTGACGTATATCCACACACGCCGATCCTACGGAATGGCGCATCTCTAGTGTGAAGTTGACATCGGCACATCTCTACGGTAATGTTTACATCCCGGTGGGTGTGGCCTGCACACTGGCTGATTCCTCCGATTTTGGGCTTCTGGGGGAGCTAAGATCACAAAAATTTGTGATTCCCTGCCTTGGACGCCAATGAACCGCCGAGCGTTATCCATCATCCAGAAACTGAACCTCAGAAACTCGATCTCTGCAACCACTGTATTAATTTAATAAACAGCCAAATAGCTTTAGCAGCAATCAGTCTGGTCATGAACAGATAACTCATGCAGTAACAAAAACAACAACAATGTTATGGCTGTTATACAGGTCAACCAGAGTCAACCACCAGCCCCATTAATGTAGTGTTATTTGCTAACAGTGATTTACTGAGGACATTAGTAAAGAGTTACTGCAGCAATGACATAATTAACAATTGACAAGCCGACCTGCAAGTCCACAGAGCTGAGAATAAGGCGCAGTTTCTTCTTGGCATCAAGGAACGCCTGGCACATCTCGACGTTGTTGGAGTCGTACAATGGAACCTCATCATCACCTTTGTCTTTACTCTTAACAACACCGTCCGCTGCAGCAGGTGGTCCAGCAGAGACGCTGTCTGCTGACTTGTGACCAACGGGCTTGCGATACTTGGCAAGTATGTCATCTGATGTAACTGAACGATACACACAGTACACGTACTACTCATGTTAATAACCAAAAAACATTCTTCACAATTTCGACCTTCTGTTTCAAGAAGTCAGTAAGTTAGCAAGGAAGTAAGTTAGCAAACAATTTATGTAGGTTCAGTAATAGATGATCAGCGATGATCAGTATCAACCAATGAATCCAGGAACATTAAAGCCCTGGAGCCTGCATGCTCAGAGGAAAAATATTATAACGTATAAAAATATGACCAAAAAAGACGAAGCCTACCAACAGCAGTTACTTCATTGCCATTTTCATTCCCAGATCTACTTTTCACAACGACATCTTCTCCATTCTCAGCGGACGCTAACACTTGAACACGGACACCTCCGCAGCTCAAGTCTGTCGAATATGCAGCAATCATTGCTTCAATCAAGTTTACAGTGAAATACACTATTCAGCATCATTCTATCAATCAATACCACATGTTAAACTCATTCAACAATTTAATTCTGTTTGATCAAGCTGTAATACAATTTATCTTCCACGTGACAATTTTGCCATACTTTTGAGATATATGTCCCCGCTGCAAATTAAGCTTTGCCGAGTTTTATACAATTTTATGAGGAATTCTTTAATTTGAAAGTTTTACTTCAGTGTTATATGAAACAGATTGCACTTTAACTGATAAATAATGATTTCTCAAATATATTCAGAAACATAACTGCTTCCGCAATACAAGCGATGTTGATAAGTACCTTTATCAGCCTCAGCAGCTGCTCTAAATACTTCATCACGATCAAGAACCTTGGCAGGAACTTTGCGCTTGTTGCCTACATAGTATTAACAACTCGTAAAAGAACAAGAAATAACTGGAAAAATAATCGTAGAAAATAATTTTAAAAGCATGTTCATAAAGGCATGATATTACGCACAAAAATATTACATATCTAAAACTCGTGCAAATGAATTTTTCACCAAGAACAAACCATACGCATGTTGAAAATCATTTGCATTCATAAATTAATAGCTTACGCAGTACACCACTGATAACAGGCCAAAAAACAGATGTCTTATCATGTCGTGTGCATTGTCTGCCTTGAGGGACTGGGCATGGCCATCTTTAGGGTCAGACTTTTATGCTGCCTAACTCATGCCATAGGAACTGAACTGTGTTGCCCAGATGACAGTCCAGTAAGATAAGTGAGATACTAGTGAGAACATTACTTTTGTGTAGAAACAAACAGAGATAAGCACAGTAACAGCAGCTGCAACAACAGCCATCATTCAACAGTGAGCTTGAATTAAGCTTCTACATCCCACTCATCACAAAAAAACGTCACTTCAACAGACATTCTATCACTTAGTGTGGTACTTAAGAATCTAAACCTAAAACAAGAAAAGTAGGCATGCATTAATACACCGAAATATACTATACAAAATAAACACAGAAACAAATAAAGCCAAGATGAATTTCCTTACAAATCATCCAGCTTGAAAACAGGGTCTATTCTTACAATTCCCAGCAACATGGGGCACATCACGTGATCCTTGAGACAGTGGACCAAAAAACTTAAAGTTTAACACATACAGTCACTTGCATCACTTCCAAAGCATTGGCAGTTTTCATCCAAGCATGACAGAGAGAAATCAAAGACCATTTATTTTTACACACAACAAGCTGAACGCCAATTTCATCACGAGAGCCAACCAATCATTCAAAAGCACAATGTGTAGGCGTGGCTGAATTTCATCACAGCCACTCAGATGACAAGAGAAATCACCGACTGCTTAAATTAAGATTTTATGTCCTAATCGACACAATAATAGTTCAACTGTGTGGAACTCCCTACCAGTCAATATCCAGTCTAGTTCATCGCAAGCTACCTTCAAGTCAAGACTAAAGACCCTCCGTTTAACACTGCTTTTTACGTAAACCTCAGTGTGTCACTGATGTCCTACACACATGAGAGTCCACAGAACTGGTGCACTATAAATTGGTCTATTATTATTATTATTTTTTTTAGCCCATTAGCACAAAGCCACTTCATCTGACATCCGTAAACTGACTGTAGTGATCAGCGGCGCATAAAGCCAGTCACCAGAGTGTGGAGAAGATGCAGCCATCGACGTCATTGGCAACTCTGGATATTAGTGATGTCTAACAATTGACTACAAAATTTCGGTCCCACGATTTCTGGATATGGACCTCCTCTATGTCAGGCTTGGATGAGTTGGCTGATGCCAACCAAGAAATCGTGGCTGTTTAAAATGTTCTATCAACGAAATGCTGTCAGGAAGGATAGACTATTGGAGCTGGAAAATAGATGCAGCAGAAGCCAAAAGGCAGATGGCGCTATTATTATGATTATTATTATTATTATCATCATCATTTTAGATATGTTCTTCCCAGCCAATCACTTAGCATAGTATTGAAGTAACAAAATACACATACACTCTCTCAGTTTTTGCTTATCCATCCTTCTACTCTGGATTTACTCCAAACCAGGTCTTGCCAAAAGAACCCATGGGGATAAGTGGAGCTGGTATTTTTAGCAGGCCCTTCTCATAACTCAATCAACAGTAACAAAGCTCTACAGGAAACTCAAAGTATGGACCCAATGGCCTGACTCTTTATTGATCCAGCAACTGATTTCCGAGGGAAGGGATGGAGCTCCCTTTATCAAATCAAATACAAATTCATATAGCGCCATACACCGCGAGCGAATCAGAGGCGCTTCATGGTGATAACTAGATAAGATGAAGTTAACAAAATCTAAAGAATTGTGCACGATACAAAATTACTACATACTAACTGTGTGCTAGATCCTAATTTTATAGTATAATGCAAGCAACAAATAGAAGAAAACCAAAAACTAATGCATTAAATCTACAAAGAGTGCAACTATTGTATGAAACAAGATGCTCTGCATCTCAGTTTCTGGTATTGCAACACCAAACTTAAATTCTGTACACATACAGATGACGGAAATCTGCTCAGTCACATCAACCTTCAGCATTTACCATCATGTTGAAAATTTTGCATCAGAAATGCTTCCAACTATTTTTCACGAAAGAATAATAATAATACTGATAGCACTTGATGGCACTTTAATGTGAGAGTTCACGTGGTTCATTTGACAAATTCAGGCTCAATGTCGTCGAGGCTCACAACAAGTCAAAGAAACTCAACTGTGAGTCCGCCTATAGGCAGTGTTTTTGCAAGATAGTATCCTGAACATAGTGTCTTTAGTTCTGGATACAAGACGGTATCTGATTTTATATCTTCAAGATACGTCTTGAAACTGTCTCGACAAAAAGAAGATAATCTTGAAGACAGTTTTTCCGAGATACTTTTCACCAAATAATTTAATCATGCCACAATTAATATGAGACATGGCTGAAACTGCTTCAATGAATGTGTGGACAGCTTAGATGACAAACTGTCTTATAGCCAATGTAACGACTGGAACACATTGGCACACCAGCGACAAATTCACCAGGTATGGTGATGTGAAAACTGGACAATGCAAGAGAATTCAACAAGTCACATCTTGCAAGTTTTCTAAGCCATTAATTTATCAATTAGCTATTCAACGTGACTTGCTATTGAGGCACAGAGCTGGAATACGAGCAACAGAAACACATCTAAGTGCAAAATACCTTTAACCACAGGCCCAGCAACTGGTGAAGCACCTTCATACAATGAAGATACATAACATATCTATAATCTTTCAAGCTTATTTTAGCATAATTTTACTTCATGCTACCAATGTATTAGTTGCAGTTTGTCAATTAGTTTTAAATGAATATAAATGAATAAATAAATGAATAAAGATGCCAATTCATCACTTTAATATGGCATAAAGTTACATGTGTTTTGGTTAGTATTGTAAGAGAGTGACACAAGATAGATGGCACTGTCGTCGAAACAAAATCAATATCTACATCATCATACACAGTTAAATGTACAACAGTAGCTGGTTGTAACCATTAGTCTAACCGGTTATGTGTGACACACTGAAAGAAGTCTATTGAGCATACAGAACGGTTAAATTAGTTGACAAGTGACTTCTCTAATTTTTTTAACTGATTAAAATTTTAACAGTACACAGACTGTACATCATCAAGGAGAATTGTGACGTCTTCTCTGTAATCCAACTGTGCTACTTGCCATCAGCAAGGGCATGAAGGCCGTAAAACATTGCTCTGACAAAATCTACCAGTTTTTAACTGCTGGTTGTCGGGTATAACGGCCGTGAAATTGTAGTAGTAGTAGCAGTAGTAATTGATCAAAATTTTAAAAGACAGTTTCATACCAGTAATCAAAATCACTGGCCTGAAATAGCATTATTGCACAGTGAAAAGCAGGTGACTTATAGTGATGTATTCACACGTAGCATTGATTCCGTGAAGACCACAATAAGGCTAAGGAGCTAACTACCATGCACCAGCATATTCTCTGTAATTCAATCAGCAGGGGTCAAGAATGCTGTACCTTTGCTCAGTCGTTCACGAAAGGTATGAAACAATCCGGCCTTCCTTTTGTCCTGCAGCTTCCTCTCTTCTTCATCCTACAGCAAATGTTTCGGTTTTCTTAAAGGCCCGTTTACACTGCCGTGACAGAACTTAACTAGTTGTATAACAGTTAACGATTAATACTAGAAACAACCGTAATATTTACCTAAAAATTAGTGACGTTTTGGCAACAACTGTCGCCTTTTTCAAACTGAGAGTTCTCAGTTCAAGGAAGGCGACAGTTGTTGCTGAAATGTCGCTAATTTTTAGGCAAAATATTACAGTTGTTCCTAGTATCAGTCATTAACTGTTATGTTTCTTTTCAACCGATGAGTTTATTCAAGAATAGTTGTAAACATGTTCAGCACTGTGAACTTTCACTTAATTCATTTCACTTGCCGAGAAGTGAATGGTCACCGTAAAATGCACGTGTTCAGAAGTGCAAACTGGTTCTGTGAACTGGACTAAACTAACAGTTGCAGTTGAGTCGAGTTCAGATCTGTTGCGGCAATGTGAACTGGCATTTAGAATGACAAACTCAAACAAATGAATTACACCAAATAACGTCACTGAATGATCGCAGTATACATAACAAAGAAAATAAAAAAACACAGAACTAGGCCACAGTTCTACCCTACTGGCGAAAATCACTTACTGCTATCAAACCATCTCTATACTTCTCAGATAAGAGGCAGCATCGTACTTTAAGAAAACCTGAATGAACCTGTAGCATATGTAATAACTAATGGCACGTACAGTGATTTCTACTCAAAATATGGTATGATATACTGCAGCCTACCTTGGAGGTCAGTAGACCGTTGGCACCCTCAATAACAGAATTGCTAGCAACTGTGGATGCTCCAGCAACTAAACCAGATCTTGCTGCAGGCTTCGCAGAAAGCCCTTGTACGACCTGAAAGGCAGTACCTCTGCTGACACTGCCATCCTCAACCAGCTCTGTCGGACCTGTTGACTGCTTTCCATTCACAAGAAAAGGCTTCAACGGGACGCTACCATCACTTAAGTGACTGATGGATATTCGCGGTGGAAAGAATGGTACTGAGCCAGTGGTCGCATGTCTAGCATTGGACTCACCGGCTGCCTGACTGATGACGTTCGACGTACGTCGCTTGCCAATCTGGCCATCAAGAGACTCCGAGCTGTCGGCAATGTGCAATAACGCGGCATCTCGCACGCAGCCAGTAAGAGTGTCGAGCGAAATGGAGCTACCAGTTGCAACCACATCAGTGTGGGTGTTAGCAACAGTGGCAATGTCAACCAGAGAAGCCGAGGAGCTGGTCAACTGCAAAGAAGTGTTACCACCCGACAGAGAGCTATTGTCATTGGCACATGCTACAAATACATCAGAAGGTGTTTCCTTCGGAACAGCATCCACATCGAACTCCACATCCTTAACTCCCGGGACGTTGTTCTGTGCATATCCGAGAGGGTCAAACGTCTCCAAGATGCTGCTGTCAACGTGGTCGACGTTACCAGCATCCGTCCGTTCTGGAGCACTGTTACGGCGTAGACTGTCGCTGTTGTCACACATGTATCGGCCCATCTGGAAAGCACCAGAAGCAGGTACGAGTGGAGCCACCTGTTGAATGAACACGGCTGAATCGGCAACGACAACCGGAGACTTCACTTTAACCGGCGAAGCTGAGGAAGAAGATAATAGAACATCACTACCACCAGAACTCACTGGCTGGCTTCGTTTGCCTGCACACCACACACACACACCTGGTTAATTGTTTTTTTTTCAGGTGAATCTCGTTAACCTGCTGTTACCTTTAACATATTATTGCACAGTGCAACAGACATTTGTGATCACAGAACATATAAAGACAAAAGGTGAGAAATTCACAACAAAAACAAGATGAAGTCGCAGATGGCACACTTTGCCCCAGTGCCACCACCAAGTGAACTGGACAAAACACTAATTCTTTAATTTTGGCCTATTCGGTGCATTATATAAAAATGTTTTGCATAGCAGTCAGAGGAGGACCGAGCCACAGCCACAGAGCCACAGGTGAAATGTACAGAAAATTTGGCAAAACTTGAATGTGTGATATTTGAGACATGTGAGTAAACAGACGGACAAACAGACATGCTGATCTCAATACTATGCACCACTACTGGCAGCAAAGTAATTACAGTCAATACCAATCTGTACATTTTCAGAAAATTACGCCAAGTGACTCTTTAAGTTATAAAGCAACAAATTTCACAGACACAGTGCCATAGAGTACTGGCTTCAGACAGCCAGCATAAAGGTAGCGACATCCCTTAACTTACGAGTACTGGTTGAGGTCCGAGTTCCCTTCAGTGTCGTGAAACTGTTGATTGGGTGACGAGAAGGGAATCCAGACTCCAAAAAAGGTTTGTAAAAACTTATCCACAAAGGTTCTCTTTGGAACACACAGAGAATAAAGACCGAGATGGAACTGGCTAATTCAGTTCATCTATTGATTGACTGAATTAAGGTTTTACATCCCAATCAACATAAAAT
>Ga0209780_1001407_pt1 | contig 15782 bp, 8 predicted proteins | sample WorMetexBAHAMAS2_FD_187384 | JGI IMG/M metagenome (GOLD analysis project Ga0209780, IMG submission 187384) | Marine gutless worms symbiont microbial communities from Max Planck institute for Marine Microbiology, Germany - Inanidrilus exumae... | ecosystem: Host-associated > Annelida > Digestive... | reverse complement strand
GTCCAATACTAGTTCTACACAGACACGACACGACATGACATACGAAAGATCCGTGAACGGTTCTGACAGGTTTCCGAAAATAGGTATAAATTAGAAGAAGCACTCAAAAGAGCGCCATAACGTACGCCGGCAATGCTTCTTGTGCCTCGTGACCTTGACCTTTGAACTTTTGACCTTAAAATAAGCGGTTTCCAGGACTCATGGTGGACTATGTCAAGTTTGGTGATTCTAGCTGCATCTGATTTTAAAATATCGCGCGGAAAAGCCGACAGACAGACAGACAGACAGACAAACGTTCAGACAAACGTTCAGACAAACACGAGCTCATATCAACTGCCGGGATGGCCGACGTGGCGTGTAGCGACAGCAGAAAACTTTCCAACACCCCACCCAAGGGGAGGTCCCTCTTACTGCTGGCAGATCCGAACCCTCCCCTAATACAAAAACAGATTGTCCTAACCCTCATACTAAGAAACCAACTCGATCCGTTTAGATGTTTCGCCATAATAATTATAGGCCTACCAACGTTACAGACACACACAAGCACACAACCCATCGGATAAACAAAGCCGATATCGCCGGAGCCCAAGTTCATCACCTAGAAGCTCCAGCGAGTACTGAATGCCGCTACTCGCATCATCAGTGACACATGCTTCAGTACCAAGCCAAGAGATTGGCTGAGAAGAACGTCTTCAAAATGACCCGTTCTGTGTCGAGTGGGACGTAAAACCTTAACTCAATCAATCATCATGCAAGTATGACCACACGACGAGCTGCACTGGCTGAATATTCCTTAGCGAGTGCAGTATAATAGCCTACAAACTCTGCACCGCCGTCCATCCATCGACGTCTGCAGTCCAAAGCGACACGGTCGATTGCTGACATCGTCTGTGGTCTGTCAGTGGCCGCCAGCTCTTCGTCACCGCGTCACTGGCGTTTGATGTTAGTAAACTGTTAGTAAATCTGCGTCAGTAAGTTTGCGTGCACACGTATACATACTCAGTTACACGATTAATGCTTTTTGCATCCTTAGTTGGAACTCGAGAATTAAGGCGCAAACAGAGCGCTAATGAATCTTTAAAGACGCAGTTACACGTGAAACATGAATCCGACACAGATGCAAGGATCTACATTAGTTTCATGGGCAGTGGGGAAGGAAAGAAGGCCAAGTAAGCAGGCGACCCTGGCGACACTTTGCAGGTCGGCATGTTTGGCTCAATATTCCATTAATTCATCAAGAGATAGTGAATATTGGTGGCAACGTTTCTGAAAACTGGCATTCAGCTGTTGCTTACTTAATGAAATGTCAAAGAAGTGCGATAAGGTCGACATAATGGAGAACGTCAGTAGAATAGTCACTACAGGACTGCAGTGTTGTTTTGGGCAGTAGCCTACTCGTTGAGTGTTTTTAGTCGCAATGAGCATGACAAGCCATCAGGGTGATCGCAACACGAGCCAGGAAGGAGGTAAAAAGTAAATTTGACCTGAACGTTAAAAAAAACTCAAAAATAAGGATACTACTCTCGTACGAAGTTTCGCGCCGCCCTGGCAGTCAGGAAACGCCGTGGATCGGATCACTCATGTTGGATTTCGCCTGAAGGCGCATGAGAATTAGCTGTAGGCCTACGTGTCACCGCGTCTCGAATGCCGCAAGGTAAAGCCGACGTCTAATTTGACTGTCGACGGTACAGACAGGTAAGTAGATGAACGCCCATTAGCAACAGTCGCCACGCCCCGCTGTCAACTGAAAATAATTTATTTACTTGAGATGACGTATATACGCGTGCACAGAACCGGACAGAATCCAACCGTCGAGCCGCTAACTGTCAACTCACAAACACTTTCAACGCTCATACAACTACCAGGAACTTGGCGATCACGAACCGATCGCATGTCAGCCGCAGTGGTAAGACGGAAGAGCCGCTACCATAAATACACATGCATGCTATTGGTGGCCGCTAAAACCTGACGCTGATTGTTAAAAATCGCAATTTTAACATAAATAAAATTAAAAATTGTCAAAAATTGTCGTTAGAGACTAAACTCGTTAGAAATCGCGATTGCATGCGTCTCGCGGATAAAAGAAGTTGACGCACAGTCATCATAATACAGGTAGACTGATCACGTGACGTCGTCAAGGGGTTGCTGCTGCTTGAAGCCTTTAAATCGACCGAGCGAGCGAGACACGATATGCGTTCACAGCAGAAGCCAACCAGATGCAATGAGCGACCGCTATAGACCAAGTGCTACGTCTACTACTAGAAACAACCAGCCCTATCGTTTTCACAGACAAGGTGCCATAATTCGCCAGAATTTACGGAATTTTCCTGGAAGGTTTACTGCATATTTATGGACAAAAACGCGCGTTACTATTGTCACTTCCACTCATTGTTTATGTTAACGGTCAAGGCATATCACATTCAATAGAATGAGCAGTACTTATTTTACCGTTCAATAGAAGTACTGAAAATGCTCACTGTTGCAATGACTTCTAACCATAGGTCTAGTCAACAGAACGGTTCGCACCTGTAACAACATTTCCATGTCCATAAAGTAAACATTCAAAACGATAAAAAGATATGCAGAGATATCCCACGAGAGCTGTATGGTGACCCGGTGCTGCATAGCGTCGCGCGGTAAAAATGATTTAAACTGGTATAATTGTAGCGTTACGTTGTCGACACCACTTAATCTCTTAGTTTTTATAGCACAAAAACTCTTCTGAAGCACCGAAGCGTGTAGTGAGTGTAATAAAAGGTACGCTCGTCTATGGTGCTCGGTTATTACTTAGGTATGGTCGTTTAGTTCAAAAGTTATTGTCCGAACACAGACACACACACACACACGCACACCGAACTGATAGCTTTTCTTGGACCACTACAATGATCTGCAAAAACGTAACTTTCCTGTTTATAGGACATAGATCTTCGATTTCAAGACTTCGTAAAGTAACACAGTCATACAATGGCGAAATGTCCCAAAGCTCAAATATATGTTTTGATTATGCCAATGATGCTTTATGACAAAAAATCCTTCTCTGACTACTCATTTATTTCCTATCATCGTACTCTCCCTTTCAACGTTATCCGACTTTTTGGAGTTTTTATTTGTTCATAATTTTTACACATATACCTAACATACAGCCGCTATATTTTACTGCTATTGTGCTGTATTGCACACTACATGTTATATTCTACCAGTTAGACGCAAAACAATTAATGGCGACTTTTTCCGCACACAGTGCATTGTTGTTCTTTTATTAACAGTAGCATTCTTTGCCGATCTGCTTAGGTTTAAAAAGATTATTCACCCTATTGGACAGCATACGTAACAGCGTACCAGTGATACCGGTAATCTATGATGACGACGACGATTCAAGCAGCACTCACTTTGTCATCTCAGCATCCTGTCTTGCTGCTGCTGACGCTGCTGCTGCTGCTGCTGTTGCCATAGTTACCGGCTCGCCTTAACTGCGTTTAGACTAAATCATGGCACCTACGCATCTAGGCACTGCTCGATGTATGATATAATGTACCATTTACACACGGTGCAGCAAAAACAGCATAAACTATAAAAAAGACATTTTCAACCACGGTCAAATACGCTCTCTAGAATTCTCGAAGTCAGTTGAAGATTTCGCTTTATTACGAGATGCTCAGATGCACAAAATGAAGCTTTGCGATAAAGAAATCAGAAGAAGTGCGCATTCACGAGAAAGCAAAACCTACGTCGGCACTGTTTTTTGTGCCTCGTGACCTTGATCTTTAAACTTTGACCCAAAATAAATGAGTTTCCAGGAATCTCGGTAGACGATTTCTGTGTCAAGTTGGTGATCAAACTGCATCGGTTTTTAGATGTCGTGCAGAAAAACACGACAGACAGACGCCGGTGAAAACCGTACCCCCGCGATTGCAGTCAGAGTCGGTAACAATAATAATGAATAATAAAAATAAAAATAATGACAGTGATAATAATATGATTGATTTAGGCCTTGATAGGTGCGCTGTTACAGTAACTAGTGCTAAAGAGTAGAGACAGTCCAGTCCACCAAAGGTCAGTTGCTTCATATCAGCTTGGTGGAGATAATGTATTCACCGCCGTTTGGATAATTTTTTATAACACTTAGGGAATGTACACTAGGTTATTATAGACCTGAAAATAGTTAACGGAGAAACCGGTAAATGCATGGTGAAAAGTCGCGCTCAACACAGTTCTATCAGTGCCTTCAAATCTGCCCCCCCCTCTTTCTACAATTCTAACTATATACGCCACCCCATGGCCTATTATAATTGCACGTTTTGTTTGTTGCACCGGATGTTTACAAAGATTCGTGCGTGTCCTCGTCAACGTCACAAACCTATTGTTGTGGTCCTAGTGACCGCCAGCTCCACTGACCTGGCCAGCTCCGCGTACACCAGAGGTCGTGTCTGCACACTGATGCCTGTGACAGACTAGCTCAAATCTCATCTAGCGCAACTGTGTCACACGCTCAGCAAAACAGCGATGTAGCTCCGATGTAGCTAAAATTTTTGGTTTTCGGCTGAAACCAAAAAGGAGACTAGATGCCGAATACTCAGATGGGGTAAACAGTCGTCTGGATGCGGGGTGTGGGGAGGCCCCAAACCAATGCTTAAAATGGTGATACAGAGATGGGGGGGCTAAGACTGACTTTGGCTGCTAGGGAAGTGGAGAGCGGTGCACCTTTTGTACTATTTTCGGTCAGCTCACTGTGATTTGAAGGGGCTACACACTAAGGTGGGGACCAAAAAACCGAGGTGGGGCTTAGCACACTTGCGCCCCCCCTCACTTTAAAACCACTGCCTCAAACAGCTACTAGATTACCGATTAATTTATTTTAACTAAGGGTTTCAAAAGCAGCTAGAGTAATTCGGGGATTCGATGCCAGGCTGGCTAACCGACCATTTTTAGTTTTTTGACTTTCCGGCACTCTGGCGCTCAACCCTGAGCACCAGGGTGCCGGAAAGCAAAAACAAAACTAAAAATGGTCGGTTAGCCAGCCTGACATTGAATCCGTTAGTCACTATCCCAAATTCGGAACTCTGGACAAAAAGGGCTAATATATTAACTAGATGCATGGCAAAGCTCAGCGTGAGCCCGCCCAGCATTCTGTTGTTCTAGACTCTAAGCTCGTGCCACTACATAACACGTGCCAAAATTTGCTTGCTGTTTGTTATATGACGTCCATGCGGTAAGGCTGGCAGTGTCTCTTAATGCAAAAATTCAAACATTTATCGCCAACCGTTCTCATCCGTTTGTAACCAAAGTTCACCAAATTCGGGGGGGGGGCATGTAGGGATTCCCTTTAGATTAACAAGTTTCTTTCTGATTGTTGATATCATGCTGCGTTGCAGAGATATGTTCGGTTAAAGTTTTTGCCCCCAACACTTGGGGGTAAATGCCCGGGGGAGATTAGACCAAATAAATATGTGTCCAAGTTTGGTTGAGTGACCCCAGAGATTAACGTCGAAAACAAGAAAGTATAAAAACCACATCGGTAAAATATAAGCCCTTCGGCATCGCGATGCCGTGCGGGCTACTAATGCGTTTGAAACACGGTGAGTTTTCGAGTTCAGTGCAAGATGAGGGGACGTCGTGAGGGCATCAGACTGTTGGACTCGTGTACACGAATCACGTCACGATTAATTCGCAGTAATAATCATGTTCTCTGCGTCAAACGCCCGTCACAGCCAGCAAACTGCGCCGAGATAGCGCGCACTGTGACCGTCATTCTCCGAAGCAAATTTTTAACGATTTAGAATTCGTTCCGTCAAACAACAGTGAATTTGACAATACGGTCCCACTTGGAGCGTTGCGCCTTTCACTGATGACGTGGCGATCAGATCGAGATGAAATCTGGTACGAAACAGCCAACCGTCAGTAAACTCAAGCATGCCGAATTTTCCCGGTTGTCGAAGGGGTGGATTGAGGGCCTCAAAAATTCAAAATTAAGTCAAATTTGCGGTTTAGATGTTGTTCACATTAATTTCAGCTCTAGTCATAGTTGAGTATTTTAGTTCGCATAACATGCATAGCGTAGATGCGGCCTATTGCGACAGATGTCGCACGTAGCGTGGTCTGTGTGTCTGTCTGTGTGTTGGTCACACGGATGATCTGTGCAAAAACGGCTGAACCGATCGAGATGCCGTTTGGGAGGGTGGAGGCACATTTGTGCCTAGAGCAACGATGCGTGTACAAAACAACACAAAGTAGCGGAATAAAATGTGGCAGTTGGTGAAAGTGCTCCTCAGGCTATCACGTGATCTGTTTGCGTTGTTCACTACAATAGCGGGACAACGTTTCAACTGGTACAGAGCGTCGCGCGGGTCTCTCGGCGATAGCTGAGCTTCTTTTTATCCGGTGAACAAAGATTACCAGTTGCATCTGCCTATACGTGGTCTCTATACATAACTACAAAGCCGGTGGCTGATTGGCCGATGTCACCGAGTGTACGTCTATTTTGCCCCTTCCTCCCAGCAGCTGAATGTGTAGCTATAGAATTTCAGCTCGGCCGACACGGTCACTGAATGATAATACTAAGTCATCGTCGCAGACTGGTACGGTAAGACGATCACACAGACAGACAGACAGACGACCATTGTTAGTCACTGCGCGCTCACTCCTCTATGAATCTGGTTTGCGGTCACAAACTTTGTACTCCATCTATTATTATTGTGTATAAGACTCAGCTGCACCCTCGCTGCGCGCTGCCTCACGCCCATCGTGTTGTCCACAAAAGTGGATGCTCGGTGTGATAAACTGGAGACCGACGACCGTCGCCAGTTTAATAATAATAATAATAATAATAGTAGTAGTAGTAGTAGTAGTAATAGTAGTAGAACAGTGTGTCATTTTATGGTGCTGTCACATCATGATCACAGCCATTGTGAAAGTTCCCGCGTTCATTTGATGATGCAGACTCAGTACCAGGTGGCTTTCAACTCCAGTCCGCCTGCACGCTGCTATCGTCCACACTACCGACGCCATTTATTATTATTACTCATCCCGAAAGCTGATATTCTCTTACGGTGGAAGGCCAAGTTGATCTAGGCACAAGGCTGTACACTGCAGTGGCTGTCGTGATAAGAACAAATAAAAAACGTTCGCGCCATGTTGAGACTTTTATCGCTGATTTCACACGCAGCAGTCACGCATGTGATGCCACGAGCCCGTGGTCATGTCTGCCAGTCTGGTCGTACACGTATATACTGTACACACGGACAGTCGATGAGAATTGTAGTTGTCTATTTGCATTGATATTCAATGGCAGATAGACAACAGTACTATTCTCAGCGGCTAGCGCTAGCTGATGGGCCCGATGTGTTGTTGAAAACTCACACGATGAGGCAGTTCTCACGGTCCGCACTGCTAGTCACGCAATGTGCAGTGCAGGCGTCACCAACGCACGACTTCTTCATAGACGACTTCTTCTTATACCGCAGACGGAAGCTGACGAGGGACGAGGGATGTATCCGTGGATCTGGATCCGCCCTCGGGGTCCACTGAGTCTCCAGGAGTTGAAGCAGTTTTACCCGCGCGACGCCATGCTAGCGCGGTATTACCTATGGCTCCGTCTGTCTGTCTGTCTGTCACAGGCCGATATTGTGTCGAAACTGCTGAAAGGATCAAGCTCATTTTGGCACACGGGCTTCCCTCGACTTATCTACACTGAATTGGAAGAGAATTCTGGTATCTCCACAAATGAGGGCACTCCCCTCTAAAACTTTTACTTAAACTGTGGACTTTTCTAACTTTTTCAACTGCACGTCGACCGTCACAAGTGTTGTCAACTTAGGCGGACGCTCAGTGTGATAAACTGATGACGGTCGTCAGTCGTCAGTTTATCACGCTCAGTGTTCACCTTTGTGTACAACACGATGGACGTAACGCAGCGCGTCGCACGGGTCTGTCTGCGGCAGCCGAGAAAATCATACAAGAGCCCAGTAGAATCGTTTTGTCATTTGGATTTATTTCTTTTTTTTTGTGTCTGTATTTGTGTTCTTTTTACTTGTACTTTGTGTACGATTTAATAATAAATAAATAAAGCAAGTGCTGAGATACGTGACTGGGTCGAATTGCATTGAAAATGACTATTCACGTCCAGAAGGCCAGTCGTTGCTAGGGGCGACAGTTTTTGAGATCGCGTGTCGTTAAACCTATAGTTGGAACGATCTCAGTTAGCGTAAAACTGATAACTAATAATCTATGGCGATTTGCATCTCCGGAGAAAAGTTATTGCAAAGGTTGTTAAGGTTGGCGTAGGTCCGATGTACTGCAGAACCGTAGAACCCTCCAATATTGCGACGAAACAGTAAACATACAGCAGAAAATAAGTATGTTCAGCGTGTGACGATTTTTTTCTTTGTATAAAGCTCAAATACATTACTGTCAGGTCATTACGTGAAACTGATGTCGTCATCATCATCATCATATCTTCGTTTATTATCGAAGTTGTCATACACAACTTTCACATACATATCATAATGGTACATTGCTGTATGTACTATAAACATAAATGTAACAGTGTCATTCATTGGAAGCAAGTTATCTGTGCGTGCGTTGTTTCAATATGCATCTTTATACAGCATCCGCACAATATAGTCACGGTTGTTAAGTTCAGTCGTCTTTGAAGGTAGTTGCTTGTTGTGCTGCCATGGTCTCAAGTTATACTCCAGTTTGTAGCGTTCTGGCAGGTAATGCTGTAGCACATGCTTGTCGTTTCGTATAATTCGGCTAAACAGAGCCCTATCGGTAGGCCTACTCTCAAACATTTCCGCCACCTCCGGAATGTCGTCGTCACTGTAGCGCAGTCGCTTGCATCGGCGTATGAACGTGTCGAGCCTTTCACGATCAACTGCCATGCAGTTTGTTTCGGTGCAAACATCGACAGTTTAGTGCTTACAATGCATAAAACACTAGTGATTGGTTGGCTAACATATGTTCAAAATATTTCGTAGCCGTCTTTCGTAGGTTCCTTCGACGTCGCAGTCGCAGGCCCTACTATAGATTCACGTAAAAAAAACCTTTCAGTAAATACACGCTAGGTATATACTCGAGGTATTTATTGATTTTACTGAGGTATTTAATGTTTTTCCGAGCTATTTACTGGTTTTACTTTTTTACCTGGGTATTTGGGTATACCATTTAATGTAAATACCCTGGTATTTACTTTTGTCCCAAAGGTAAATATCTTTCTACTTTTAGCTTGGGATTGTTTACGTGAACCATAGGCCCTACACATTTGCCTACACTGCCTGCGTCACGCGGCCCCGCAGCGCAGCAGCGGTGTGCAAAAAGTTGCAGTAGCACTGGCGGCGGCGGCTAAGTGCTCTACATGTACGTGCACATTGTCCTGGTGACACTGACGTCACTGCAAGGCGACGATTTATGACAGGTGCTCGTGACGTCATGTGACATCACTATAGAATTGCCGTGCCGCCTGCTGGCAGCGCGCCTTTCACAGTGCCAGTAATGGCCTCTTAGCCTGCAATAAATGCCGTGCTGATCACAATGCACGTACATAATTCTCACGCCCTAACCCTTGGCCAACTCACACACCCGCCCGCCAAGGGCGGCGCCTTGCACCACCGCCCTGCATGACGATGCACTTTATTTACTGCTAGACCACAACAACCCGCGCCTCCGTAACCTTGCGCTACTTTCTTCAACTGCAACCAATCCAGCTACGATCTGCAAGATATTGCCACGATCGAGCTAGCCAGAAAACACAGTCGTTTAGAAATGAGAGGCAATTTCTTCAGTCAGTATAGGTTTCTGGAATCGGTGCCCGAGCCGCATCGTTGAAGCCACTACTGTCAACACCTTCAAAAATAGACTTGACAAGTTCGTTATTCCACTAGTACAAGTACTTTAGACTTTCGGGCCGGGCGAATTAGCTTGAATATCAATTATACAACTGGCGCTGGTAGCTAGAAAGCTACCTAAGGAATATGTTTATAGCAGTTAGTATGATTTCTGCTCTTATACTGTAGTATATACCTGCTTTTTCATACATTTTCACCATTTTGTATTCTACCATTGTTAGCTGACTGCAATTAAACGTTCGTTTACACCGGATGCAGTGCTTTACGTTGCGTTGCAGCGTCTTGCGTTATGCGGCAAAACGACGTAACGTGCCTCGCGATGTCGCTGCGCACTGCAGCGCGCCCAGTGTGAAGGAATATCTCATGTATTTGATTAGTGCCGCACATGCCGCAACGCGCCGCAGCGCAGCAGGTGTGAACGAACCTTAACAATTGTTTTGTACGCCGACATTACGGCGCACCAAATTTCCGTGAGTTGATCGATCTGTATCGAATAAGCTTAAGGTAATGGTAAATAATGCCACGCCCCGTGGAGGAACGTAGGCGGGCTGCTCATATTCGTGAGATAGCACTGCCAATGACTTCCAAATCTTCCCGCGGTCGACTACGGTCGTCTCTGGGATGCAATTCTAGCTGGAGAAAATAGGTCAATGCCAGAAACTGCAGCAAACGCATGGGGGCTAAGTCTCCCACCCCCAATTGCCACATATAGTCCCCATCGAACATTAATAATCCAACCCCAACAAATGACTGCAACGCATTCGCTTTACCGCCAAAGTAAGTAGTAATGGATGAAATATGATCTGAAAGCTCCAAAGGTCAAATTAGAGCGCAAATTGTGCAATATTGTTCATTTACTTTTAAAATTGCTTTTAGCTTCGGGGGACTTCGCCCCTTTCCTGGCCACCTGACCAGGAACTTTGCATAGCCCCAGACCTCCACTATAGGTTGGCTCTACCGCCCTCGCCAGACAGTATATTCTGGTCTCGCCCCTCATTGTAGCCACACGGGACTAGTTGAAATCGCACGATAGAATCGACTGTTCCAGAGATTGCTACAGTCCTCCGCTGTATACAGCAGCCAGATGGGCGGAGACTAAAATAGAGATGTGAAGTGGAAAACAATGCAATACAACCGCGTCATGAAACAAGTGTTCAAAGTAATTTGGCAAAAGGCCGCATCGCCGTCTTGTCACCCCTCGTGGTGGCGAATGCATTCGTATGTCGCGTGCGTACGATACGATACGATACGATACGGTATATTTACGTGCGCTCGAAAGCTGACGAGATGGCCAGCTTAGTCTAGTGCACGGCACAGAAACGAAAAGATAAGGAAACACTACAAACAATCACCAAGTAGCTCAGAAGAAACGGTCTGGGCAGAAGTCCGCGAAGGCAGTCCGGAGAAAGAAGTGAAACTACGGGATGTAGGATTTGTGGAACAGGTAGGCCTAGGTTTTAAGCCGTGAGTGAAAGAGCGGGTGGGCTGTGGTATGTATAGCGCGTTGTCGTAAAGCGGCATTGCTGACAGAATGGCTCACTAGAGGGCGTTACGGCAACGGGCGTATCGGTATGGATGATTTATCACTTACATGCAACAACAGAGTCTATAGGCTTCGCCTGCAGCGTGCACAGTCTGCCGTGGCTCTTGAACCATGCACATTCACAACAGCTTCACGTATAGGCCGAGCAAAATATCGTTCAGAGATTTGTGACACTTGCCCGTCCGGCGGTGATTTCAGTGCGTTATAATAACACATGAGTTCAACAAGTGCTGGTATGGCCGAGCGTGTCCACTGCAACACCCGGACCTCTGGGAAGGTCACTCTCTCCGTGGGGGGGGGGGACCGGACCCACCCATAACAAGAATGTTCCGTGAGTCTGTATGAGTTAATTTCCATACATAAGCTTAAAGCCGTTTTTGCACAGCGATGCAAGAACCCAAAACACCAATGTTGCCTGTCTATACATTCTCGCTTTTGGTGAAACTTTGTCGATTCTTCGTTCTTCGCTGCTATGGGTAGCTAATGTTTTGCCATGTAGGTCAACTTATTACTTGATGTTGATGTTGTGCATGCACGCTATCGCTCAAAATCTTAAACTTTCATATAGGCCTAAATCAGCTTTTACCGTCTATTTCTGAAATTATTACTTTATTTGATTTTGCGTACCGGTAATACTTTGTTTATTATGCACGCCGACGGTAGTCGAGGGTGGAGGGGGTACGTATGGTTTGCAGTCGCGTTTGTCTGTCTGTCTCTGCGTCTGTTTCTCCGCACAATATCTCAACAACAGATGCTGCTAGAATAAACAAACTTGACACAAAAATACACAGAAATGTCCACCGTAACTCCTGGACGTCCATTTATTACTGGCCCGCCTACACATAGTGCAGGGAAACAATATTGTTTTGCTCGTTGGCGTCTGTTCGCGTATGTCTTCGTCGTCTGTCGTCTATCGACTGTCGTCGTCTGGAACACCCCACGGCGGGCCTGCAGGAGGCTTTACCCGCGCAGGCCAGGCGATGACGTCATGCCGCCTCCAGTCTAATTATAACTCCACGGTAACACCAGTAGTGTTACGTCCCGTTAGGGCGGCACCTTAATTTGATGGTCAAAAGGTCAAAGGTCAAGGTCACGAAGCATAAAAATACAGTGCCGGCGTAGGTTTTTGCACTCTCGTGAGTGCTGGCTTCTTCTACAGTAGTTAAAACTGCTTTTACTCTGTATTTCGTGTAGTTAGTATATAGTATATAAATAGTATTTCGTTTGATATTGCGCACCATTATTTCACTGCATGATGTCGTCTTTTAAAATATAACTTTACCGCCTAATTTTGTAATTTTTTATTTAATTTGATAGACCTGTTTAATGCACAGTCGACTTGACTTTTTGACTTGTGCGATTGAGCACTAAAACGTTTACAACGTATTGTATTGTGCTGACGTTTAAACCCAATCATCACTATTAACACTTTTTATTTTATGACTTACTTTTGTCTGCTTTCTGTCGTTCACTTTTCGGTCCACCATGTGCTGCATTTCCGGTTCTGACTTTTGGTCATCCATTATCCGCTACTGTATATTTTCTATCGTTTTATCCTCTCGGTTCGTCATTTTCCGGAGCTGCATTTTGACTCTATACCCCTTATGTTTTTTCATAATCACACGGACCTTTTTATCCACGCATGCCGATAGGGAAGGTGTGGATATATCGTTTACTGTTTGTGTGTTTGTTTGTTTGTACGGTTGCGGATTTCTCAGCCGAGCATAAAGCTAGCGGCGTCAAATTTTGCACGGCGGTTCATCGGCATCCCAGGCAGGGAATCGACCATTTTTGGGAACTTTGCTCCCCCAAAGCCCAAAATCGGACCAATCGGCCAGCGCGTGAAGGACGATGAATGTTCCAGTTGGTGACTGCACGGAGTGCCTATCAAGTTCGCGCGGCGTGTGAAAGTAGATCGGATCGGCATGTGTGGATATACGTCAGTCCCCGAAGACGGACGTACTTGTAAAGTCATATTTCGGGAACTATAGCATATAATAAGTAGACTGTGTTTACAGATGAATACGAAATTGAGTACTGAGTCTACAATGTGTTTGCGGTAAAATGAATCAAATGCATAAAATCAGGTGCAACGTAAACGACAGTGTTTAATGCAAAATAACCGGATTTATCGTCATTGAAACGCAGTGTACACATTACGCAATCAAGTGACTAGATCTAAGCAAAGTGCTCTAACTATGTATAGCAGACTAACAGTGCAGTAAGCCGCAGTGTGCACACTTTAACCAACTAATTACTGCCCTTTCTGTGCAAACCTTTGTCCAAAGGTTGAACCATTAACTGCAAAATCAGTTACGGAATTCTGGTACGGTTGAGCACGAACTTGTGCAGGTACAACCTCTCAATACGATATGATACAATACGATACGGATTATTTACGTGCGCTTAAAAACTGACGCGGTGGCCAGCTTAAACTAGCGCACGGCACAGAAACGAAAAAATAAGGAAAAACTAAAAACAAAAAAACGAGTAGCTGAGAAGAAACGGTCCGAGCAATAGTTCGTGAAGGCAGTCGAAGTCAAAGGCAGCGGTCAAATAATTTTTGTACCCGCACAGCCCTAATTATAGACTGCCTCGCCTTGCCTTACCTTGCTCTTTTTACTCGAATCTCGTATGCTCATGTTCTGGGGTTCTTAGGCCTACTTACTTTTTTCGTTAAATTTCACAGTTGTTTGGAAGGAGCCTCACGAAGTCTGGCAGTGAATACGCGTCTATTTGTGTTCACCCTATAGACACAACTCGTCCGAGCAACTGTGGTGCAACCAACTCAACCTCAAACAGACCCTCGTAGGCATAGCACACCCTTCGAAAGCTGCACAGTTTAAGAAAAATAACAAAATAAAACATGTAGGCTAACTAATCATGTAACGAGCGACAGACGCACAAAAATAAAATGGCTCAAGTCCGCGACCGTTTCTTCTGAGCTACTCGGTTTTTAATCTTTCCTTATTTTTTGTTTCTGGGCCGTGCGCTAGATTAAGCTGGCCATCTCTTCAGCTTTTGAGCGCACGTTAATCTACAGTATCGTATCGTATCGTATCGCATCGTAACGAAGCAAATGCCAATCGCACAGAAATATTTCCAGAAGCGCGCGTGCATCTTTTTACACAAACAGCAGTAAGCAAAACAACAAACAACGAATGCAGGAATTCAGGCTAGGGACGAATCCCCCCAGTAGCGGCACCAGCTACTGGGCTAAACCGGCTTATTAGGGGTTCATGTACGCCCAAATGTACAACAGCAGAAATTTGCATATAATAATAACAGCGGCAAAACAAAGCACGTATTCAAAAACAGCAAATTATCACGCAGTACAAATAACTAGTTTCATGTGCTGCGGTATCATATAGCAATTCAAAGGCAGATAAATGGGGTGCGATGGGCAAATTTGTCCCTTCTTTGGACGGTCGAGTGCTAAAAAGCTTCTAGCTGCAGGCAGGCTTGGCCCCATAACCCCATAATCCATGGCTCTGTCCATGAACCCCGCTGAGGCACAATATACAGTGTACGTTGGAACTCCCGCGCTCGCCACATACAGCGGGCTTAAACCCACCGAAGTCTCTGCTGGCCCGCCACTGTCCCTGCAGTCCGGAGTGTAAGGGCGAAAGGCGGTGAAAATGAAAGAAGAACATGACATGTATAGAACATGGCAATGAACTTTATACGTGATTACGCTGTCTTTTCAGTAAGTTTTTAATTTATTCTATCAACTTGCCTGACGCAGTAACGGTGGGCGGAGCGACGACAGTCACACAAGAACAACAGAGTAACGGTTCAGCCTACTGTAGGCCGACATTTATATGTAAACCACGATAGCGGCCATATTATCACACTGCGAGCAGTAAACACCGCGAAGTTAGGCTTATCATAGGCCTCGATCCAGCGACAACCACATGAAAACCCCGCTCATGTGGGCATGCAGGTCGTTTAGGCCTACCATAAGTGGCGTCCAATGGGAAAAGCCGAATATCGAGCAGCTTTCAGTAGAATGCATATAAACGTTGACATAAATTAACAAGACACGGACTCTGCAGTTCTACGTGACAAGGAACAGTTAACTATCATAAATTCAAGACGGTGATTATAGTGATGATGATGATGATGATGATGATAATGACAGTGCCTGCACTCGTAGTCTCGTACTAACACTACTGTAAATATAACAAGAAGCTCAGCTATCGCCGAGAGACCCGCGCGACGCTCTGTATCACTTGAAATATTGACCTACTGTTGTAAGAATAACGCAAACAAATTAGCCTGAGGAGCACTTTCAGCAACTGCCACGTTTTATTCCGCTACCTGCATAGTTTTGTATACGCATCGTTGCAGTAGGCACAACTATCGCACAGCGAGCATGCAATGACATGCGTGTCATC
>Ga0209780_1001406_pt1 | contig 15782 bp, 8 predicted proteins | sample WorMetexBAHAMAS2_FD_187384 | JGI IMG/M metagenome (GOLD analysis project Ga0209780, IMG submission 187384) | Marine gutless worms symbiont microbial communities from Max Planck institute for Marine Microbiology, Germany - Inanidrilus exumae... | ecosystem: Host-associated > Annelida > Digestive... | reverse complement strand
GCCCTAAGGCTGCACGAAGATCCTGGCTGTATAGAACTCCGAAGTGATTACGGATGACGGAAAAGGCCTTGTGCAGCTGCACGAGGTAAACGAGGTAAAAAACACGTGCTAAAATACAGACTGTCATGGAAGAGATGAAAACAATTACAGCGAACATCCAGGGGCAATTCAGGGAGCTAGAATCAGTAAAAGGGAATTGAAGAATGAAGTGAAAGTTCAATCAGCACATAAGACACAAAGTTTGGTGGTGATGAAGCAGGAAATGCAAAATTTGGCAGTCGCAATTGGGTCTGTTGAAGGTGATATGAAAGAGCAAATTCAATGAAGTGACTACGGAACCATAGCCGCAAGATAGTGGAACCATCAACAGATGACGGTTCCGTAGTCGCAAAAAATAGTGGAATCGTCTTGACAATTCCGTTATTTTACAGCTATGGAACCATCAGTAGCAGATTTATTAACTCATTCATCCGATGGCGAGACATAACGCAACTAAACTGTTACCACTAACCAGTCAAACTAAACTGACCCTAACCCTAACCCTTACCCTTACCCAAACCTTAAGCCTAACCCTAACCGTACTAAACCCAAACATTTATGCACACTTTGTTTACACCCGCATTAAAAAGTTTTTCTGGATTTATAAAAAATTTTTTCGCAGAGGTGCACAGCAGGGTTTGTGGGTGGGGCGAATAATTGCACTACCCATTTGCTGATTTAGCTGTACCCAGCTGAGCATATGCCAGTGAGAAGAAATTGATCATTTATCATTAAAAGAGGGTTTTTATGGGGTATGTATAGAAAAAGGGCTAGGTCTTGTGGGCATAGAACTAAAGAAACAAAGAAATTGACATTTCTGTAGGCTCAAAATAGCGTAACTGTCTTGACGTTTCCATAGCTGCAAAATGGTTCCGTTGCCAGTGCGTAAGACAAAATCCCGTGCAGATATTATGACAGAGGAAATGGAAAACAAGTTTAGGAAACATGGCATCAGAAATGCAGATGGTGAAAACAAACTTAATTTGTATCGTACGCATGAATGTCCTGAAAATTCTTGGGTTATCCTTACACTGACACAAAAAATTTCTGGAAATTAATTAATAGTAAACCTAAGGTCCATGAGCACATCGGGGATTTAAAGACAGAAGATGGAGATGGAAATGTTTTTACTGCTTGCACTAATTTTGAAAAGGCAGAAGTACTGGGGAACTTCTTTGCAAATGTATTAGTCAGTGAATCAGATTTTGTTCCACCAAACTTACAACCCAGATCCTGTCACTCTCCACTCAGAGACCCTGCATTTGGTGAACACATCATCGTTGAAAAGTTAAATAATTAAAAAGTGGCAAAATCTCCGGGTCATGATAACATTCATCCACGCATGCTGTACAAATTATGACACAAACTAATACTGCCTCTAATAATGCTATTTGAAACTTTATCTAAATTGAATCAGTTACCTTCTGATTGTGGCTGGCATATTGCATATGACAGGCTGGTGATGCAGCTTAAATGTCTTCGCTATTGCAGCATACTTTCCAGAGTTACTCCAGGCTAAGCTGGCTTTATCCAAAGTGAACCTTTGGGTTAGATGGAGCATGCTTTTTCACAGACTAAATGCTGTTCCTTTACACGACCAATGTTGTCAGACCACTGAAGGACAATCTTTGGATTGGCAATTGGTTATATTTGAATAATTTTGGTATTGGCTATATTTATTTTTCATTTTATATTGTTAAATGTTGATAATAACATATTGTAAGATATTACTATAATATGTCGGGTTGTGATGGCTGAGTTGCTTTTTGTTGTTGTCTCTGTAGTTGGATAACTCATTTGAGAGTCGTGATGGTGACACTGCTGCTGTGAGTATTTGTTGTTTGTGTTTAAGTAAGTAAGTAAGTATGTGTTAATATGTGTTTAGCATGTGTTTGTGTGTAGCGTGTGTTTGCTGTGTACTTTTGGTGCTGCCACTGAACAGCTTTATGTGCAAGTCTGTTTACAATCGTGTGGTACAATTCTCTGCAGTAGCATAAAAAGTAACATAAAAACCTTAATCCTAACCCATAAGCTGTTTTGTCAAGTATTATTATGGAAGACCACGCACTGCCTGGATGGACAGCATCAATACATGGACAGGGCTCCCCGTGGAAGAGTCAATCAGAAGAACACATAAATGGTTGCACGTTGGTTTCAATTAACCCATGGTGTGGCCAAGTTCCAACCCTCGGATCGAGGACGGTAAAGAACAGAACTTTGTGTCCCGTAAGCGTACACATCTATCAACCTACAAACAATTAAAGAACAGATTATTGTGGCTATAGTAGCCCTTAACTATAGCAAACCTTTTGACAGCTTTGTGATGACAGTCTGTCATCACAAAGCTGTTAGCAGGTTTGCAGTTTAATGCTGTGTTGAGCTCAGTTTGCTGACTCTGTATTCTCAATGTTGTGTGACCTATGGCAGATGTTGCTGTCATTTCGAGATGCTCATGTCTACAATCGCACACTACAGCTGCAGCAGCCTGAAGCAGAATGTGAAAAGTGGTTTCAGCAGCCAATGGATGAACTTGTTGCAGCTCATCTTAAGTGAGTCATTGCTCAGTACTAATACTATGGTAACAGACCAATTATTTCACCGTTTAATTATTTTGCACTGAAGTTGATTAAACAACGTGCACAGGTGTAGTTCAGGTCCATTGAATGCATGTTTTGAAATCCAAAGGTTATACACCTCGAGATCGTAACAATAAAAATATTACTGTACTTATCAAAATATTTCAGCATGATTAACCAGATATGTGCAACCTTTTTTAACAGCAGTTTTCTAGATCAACCATAATTACCTGGTTGCCCGTTGATTTTTACCACATGACGCTATGCTAGTGCTGTATATGTTGTTGTCATGTGTCTGTCTGTCCGTCTGTCTGTCACAAGACGGCACTGTACTAAAGCAGCTAAACATAATATCATGCAGACAATGCCATATGATAGCCCGGGGATTCTAGTTTACTAACGCCAAAAATCTCGGCGAAATTTTCCAATGGAGTCACCTCCTATGGGGCACCAAATAGAGATGGTGTAGGTTTAAATTGGTGATTTTCGACCAGCATCTCGCTATATCTCAGAAATGGTGCAAAACAGGGACAGTTTCTATATAACACCAGTAGGAAGCTATACAGTATATACTATTTCCATTGACCTTGAGTAACACCTAACTCCCAGAATCCACCTCATATTCGATATTTTGTATTTCCTTTCATATCTTCATAGTGGATAAAGATAGAGACTTCAAATTTGGTAGATAGATATAGGTTGATCGTAGCAAATGCTAGCCCATGTATGGCAAACCATCCTTGAAAGGGGCGTGTTCAGGTCACGTGAACCATTGGTCTGGGGGTTGACGGCCAACCGGCACTTAGTCTGCATTCATCAAATGAACCGGGTGAACTCTAGCAATGGCTTTGCCATGATGACAGCACCATAAATATCATCTCGGTTGTTATTTTATTATTATTATTATTGGAATTGGTGAAGATAGCACTTCAAATTTTGTGTACTGATAAATACAGAGGAGTATGATTGCGTGCATGATATATTACTCTCAAAAGGGATGTGTTTAGAGTCATGTGACCTCTTCACATTTTGGGAAATAAGTGATAATATCTTGCGAATGGTGCAAGATCAAGACATAGTTGCAATGTAAGACTAATAGGAAATCGTATTTGGCCTGTCAAATGGTACCATTGCTAATGCCCCTGTATGACCTTGAAGGTCACTTTGCTGTTTGAAACCTTAACTCCTATACTTTGTGAAGCATTTTGTTACTATGTGAAACATGGCACAAATTGAAATTTACTAACAGCACGTTGTGCAGTCTCTCTGTGGTGGCTGATCTTCTTGTTTATTGCGTGATGCTGTGCAAGTGTAGTATATGTTGTCATCGTGTGTCTGTCTGTCCGTCTGTCCATCACATACTGGTATTTTACGAAAACGGCTAAACGTGGATCATGCAAACAATGCCATACGATAGCTCAGGGACTGTATTTTTCTGATGCCGAAGATCTCGGCAAAATTCCAATGTGGTTTTATACCGCCTTTCATATCTTCGTAGTAGGTGGAGATAGTGACTTCAAATTTAGTAGATAGATTGATCACTGCAAGTGATAGCCCACGGATGGCAAATAATTTTGAAAGGGGCATGGTCATGTCACATGAACCATTTAAATTTTAGTGGGCACCAACCATATCACTGGAATGAGTGAAGGTAGAGGGGTCAAATTTCGTACACAGAAGGCTATATGTCAAGTCACAGCATACAGATGACAAATCACCTGTAAAAGGTGCATGGTCTGGATCACATGACCTCATTTTTAAAAATTTGCCCCAATTATATTTTTTGAGTTGGTGACGCTAGGCAATTCAAATTTTTTGTACTGATTGACACACAGGAGTACTAGTGCATGCATGATAGATTACCCTTGCAATGGATGTGTTCAGTCATGTGACCTCTTTAAATTTTGGGAAGTAAGTGATAATATCTCGTTAACGGTCTAGACAGAGACATAGTTGCAATGGAACACTAATAGGAAATCATACATGGCTTATTGAGTGGCACCATTGCCAATGCCCTTGAACGACCTTGAAAGTCACTTTTGTTGTTTGAAACTTTTCTAACTCCATAACTCGTGAAACATAGCATGGATTTACTGACATAGCATGCTCTCCGGTAGCTGGGCTTCTTGTTTAAGTTAACCAGGTAAAAGGACATAATTTGATGTTGCAATATGTTAGCATGTAACTAAAAGTGATTTGCTCGGCCTGTGCATGTAGATGTTGCTGGGCCGTCTCGAATCATGATTTCATTGAAGCATACAACTGCCAGGCAATTGTAGTACAGTATCCTTTGATATCCCGATCAAACACTGAAAGTAGTGGAATTGTCAATTAATATCATGTTGTTGTTGATTTCTGTGATCAGCAGTGTGCCTTTCGTTACTGAAATTATGCAGTGTTGTACACCTTGTCTCAATAAATGTCTCACTTTGCAGTTTTTAGTTGTATTATTAGTATTAACGTATCTCAGAACATAACTAGGGTCAGTTAGGAATTTATGTTTTTATTTCGAATCTACAATGTCAGGATCCAGTGTGCCAGATCTCGTAGCATTAATGTTGCTTATACCGTGTGAAAGTTGAATGGATACAGCCTGTTCTTGACTGTGATTGAAGAGCATTCTTGAAGCTATTGCAATCTCAGAAGGATGAGAACTGGGCACTGCCGGTGTTGTTCTCTGTAACACTTGACCTGCGTCTGTTTGCCAACAGTGTGAGTGTATCTACAGTGCATTCACTTTCACCACTTGACATTGTCAGTGAAGGCATTATGTATACCATTATGCTGTCCATCCGCCAGACTGCCACGTTCATTCATCAATTCGTTTGTTAGTTTTTTTATCCGGACAGATCTTGTTACCACGATATCTCTTGAATGGCTTGAGCAGTGTCAATAAAACTTAACAGAAAATATTGACTAGCCCCTGCCGATGACGTGATTAGATTCTTGAGGTCAAAGGTCAAGGTCACAGCAGGCTATCGAGGTGGCAAAGGCATAACAACTGAATTTATGTCATGGTTATTTTTAGTTTTAAAAATTACTCTCTTTTCGTTTTAATGTATAATTTTACAGAAATGCATATTTACTAAACACGTTTAAGCATGTATCCACAGACTGCTGTTTATTCACGTTTATCTATGTTACAGGCTGACATACAGCTGCTGAAGAAAGGACATAGCAAACCTGGTGAAATGGCAGAGAAAGCTGCCAATGTCCTCATGGACTGTTTTCGTATTTGTGCTGGTGATAGGTACGTACGTCACTTGCTATTAGTCCTGGAACGAAAGTAGTTTGTTAGAAAACAAATGCTACCAAGTGATTTTGCATGTTCATAACATGTAAATTGCACCCTTTTTGTTTCTGAAGACCGTGTTCGTTTTGATGACAACAGCACCCAATAACTGTCGACCTTGTTTAACGGGCGTGTTTGACACAAGTTTTCAGAGATTGTGAGAGGTCCGGAAGAAAATCAATGGAAGCTGCCTTGCAAAGTTACTAGTGCTTTGATAATACCTGTTTGGTGCAGTAGTACATAATGTCTGTGACAGTTTGAGACAATTGCTAAGTTTGGACATGAGGAATATTGCATTTACCAGATGAGAAGTGGATGGATTATCTCTTAGACATACACCTTCCTGGATGTAGCCAGTCATACATGACTGTACTAAATGTTATATTTCAGATAAATTTCTTAGAAAGTGTGATAAATTTTAACGTTATGTTTGACTTTATGAATAGTATATTATGTCCTGATATGGAAAGTAGTAATAAACCAAAGAAAACTCCAAAGATAAAGCTATAATGTGTTTCATTTATATGGAAAGTTATAAAAATCGGGAAAACAGAGGCTAACAAATTTGGATGGAGTGGGTCCTGTGCACGCAATACTGACACCAGTTTTCAAGACCACACCTGGCCTAACTTTAAACCTGAGATGATTAGCTTTCTTATGGTGTGTGTTATGTGAGAGTTTCCGGGGTGAATTAAACTCTTTTTGTAGTGCTCTTTTGTGGATTTTACTGGTTGCCTTGCTGGGGTTATCTTTGATTCCAAATCTGAGACATCGGTTACACTAATGTTAAAGCATTTCAGCCTATCAGTCCTCGTTATTAATGAGTGACGTTGTGTTGTGAATCTGTGTAGCCGAGCAGCACTGGAAGACTCAAAGAAATGGGGAATGTTGAATCTAGGCAATCAGCTGATGAAAATCTACTTCAAGGTGACTTAGAATATTGGCCGTCTGTCAGTCTACAAGTATGTAGACTGTTCAATGCACGTTTATTTCTCGTCACTCAATAAGTGCCTGTCGTATACTGTAGGCCATTACAGACCGGTTTGAAACTAATAATCTGATTTTTGCTCCTTTAGTGTCAGTGAAGGCATTTGTTTTGGGGATGTCTCTCCACCACTTTTGTTCGTTCGTCCATTTATCCAGACAGATATATCTCATGAGTTTTTCGAGCAGTCTCGATGGTACAGGGAATAACCACTATCCCCTACTGATGACCTGATTACATTTTGGAGGTCAAAGGTCAAGGTCACAGCAGGCCGTCGAGATGGCAAAGGTATCCACGTCACTTCTTCAAGTTACTGTTAGTGCTTTGACATTTGGTTTGATGACATGAAAAGCATCCAGACTGTAAAATCCTGTTCCATTTATTGCCAGACGTTAAACAGACACTCAGAATAGTGGTAGTACTAGTAGTTGGCAGAAGATGAGTAACTGAATGACAGCTGAAAGCTTTACCAGTTGTCTGAGCACACAGGGCAGGCTTGAAGTGTGATGACGTCACTGAAGCATACAGCTAGCATGAGCTAAGAGAGTGCGACTGACTGTACATCTGAGGCAATTGCCCAGTTGAGAAACTAGGAGTGCTGGAATTTTCGGAGACGTTCTTTTCAGCTAGTCAGTCGTCTTGGCTTAATACTGCAAAACTAAATCTAGCACCACAGAAGCAAACATGCGTGTGTGACAGAATGTACTACAACACAAAATAAACAGAAAAAAACTAAAGCCAGGTTTGGTCGCCTCTTACGACCTCCGGCCTGGAAATGGAATGGGGCTATTCGTAAAGAAGTAAATAAGTAAGAAAGTAAACGATTTATATAGTGTCGGAATCAACAAACAAATCAGAGTGCATTACAGCCCCAGAGCCAATATGAGGCTTCAGTAGTGAGTCCAGAACACTGCATGTTGTCACCATGATGTGGTGATGGCAGATGCCAGTGATAAGGCAGACCATCAGTTGCAAGTGATCACAGCAGTAGCTTAACTCAGCGCCCAGTACAGTATGATATCATGTGCATGCTGTTGGCTGATGAAATGTAATGATTTACTGTACGTGTTGTCTTTCGGCCATCACATCATTGATTTGTCTTCCAGTGCAATGTCATTAATATGCATCATTACGGTTATTGTGACAATTTAATTTGTTTTAAACACTCGTGACAGTGAATTGGCAGTGTTGTGCTATGTAATTGAATAGATCAACAAACTGAATTTATGCAAGCCACTGATTCGAGCAATTGACAATCTACCTATAAAAGATCGGTTTTCCATATCGCAGCTGGTCACATACCGGTATTATATCATCTCATATTTTATTGCAGTAGTTCCTTGAAAGTATATGTTTACGTAGAATCACATTTGATGGTTTTGACCAATAATATCGTGCCTTTCTTTAGATTTTGTGAAGGTAAACCGTGATATCTGTATACAGATTATGTATATGCTCTGCATTATTTTTTGTGATCACATTTTTATGATGAGCATTACTAGTCTTTATTGTTGTTGTGCATTTTCTTTTTGAAAATACAGGTTTTATGTGGGTCGAAAAGCGATGTTCGACAGTGACTTCAATGCAGGTATATTGAAAACTATCTTCATACTTTGACATGGAAGTTTGGAAAAAACTATTAAAATTTGTCCCCCCCCCCCAATTGTAGCTTGTGCTAAATTGTGCAGAACGTTGAACTACTGAAATAGATGAGTGCCACTTGAATAATGTAATCCAGCTAAAAATGTAGGTAGATAGAGTAGATGTTTGTGATAATCATCGTGATGATAAATTTTTCTGTTGTTTTAATTGTGTGTAAAAACCTGAAGTGGTTTTCTAGATGTGGAACATTTAAGTTGTTGTTGACCTCTTGGAAACTGCAGAGTGCAATGGGATTTAGACAGGCTGGAGAAGACTTTGGAAAGGAATTTCGTTGTCTTCATATGTATGAAGTAAATTTCGTTGTCGTAGACGCCAGACACACTGCAGTGTCAAAGAAACTGAAATGCTATGTTGATTGATGCGTGCGTGCTGTTTGACAGCTGAAGAGTATCTTTCATTTGCATTTCAACGATGTCACGCCAGAGCACGAAAAAACAAACGGCTGATACTCATCTATTTGCTGCCTGTCAAAATGCTACTGGTTTGCTGCATTTGTTGTTGTTTAAATTTTTCTTTATAAATTTATTATATGATGTCAACTTCTGATAAATATGCTATCTTCGAGAGTTGTTTTAATACTTCATGCTTTAATCTATATATAATAATCGTATTGTGAAGATGTCATGCGCGTGGCTTACGCGTGGACGGACGGGCGGCAGGCGGATAGCACAGACCGGCTGCGGGCCGGACTAGAGGGCTCGGGCAACGGCGGGCAAGCCAAAATCGTGATGACACACCAGAGGCGTGGCTTACGAGGGCGGACGGACGGGCGGGTACAAGCAATCCCGCCGCAGAGCGGCGTGACAGCTTGTATTTCATGAACTGCATTGAGAAGTATTTGGCAACTGCTTATGGTATGAATGTTGTTTCTGTTGCAGGGTCACATGCCGAAGTGTGAGCTGCTGGAGAAGTACGACCTGCTTCAGTTTGCTGATGTGGCTCGTGCTGTCAGGTGATAATAGATTGATCTTCACTGCACACCTGTTCTTGATAAGCAACTTGATGCTTGAACTGCATGGACAAAGCCCAAAACTTGTGATGTGTCAGCATGCAGTGTTGTATGCGTATCTTCGGTAGTACATTGCGTCAATGAGGATGGTTGACGTGGATTCATTCCAGAATCATCTCAAAACCCATCTGATTCAGTCTGCTTTTAACAACTAGCGTCTAAAGCAGCGCCTCTTCATTTACATGTGAATGTTTACAGTACTTTACAAATTTTTTTACTCATCTACTTATTTACATTGGAGCAGGAATGAGTTCATTATAGATCATGGGGAGCCATCTATATATATATAAAGTTGCTAGGTCTGTCCATCTGTGTTCCGGATTTCTGAAAAACGTGCAGACCGATTTCCACTAAACTTTTCATGGTTTATAGGGGTCACATGTAGACTTGAACGGAAAAAATTCCAGAAAATGTCAACCCTTAATGTGTAAAAATTCGGAAAACGGTGCAAAATTGCCGATTGTAGCAAAGTGGGCATGCGGTTGAGAAACGGCACGGGGCCACTGCACTGGCGGCATGGTCGACGTGCGCTGGCCTGTGGTGCGTGCTGGCGACACGGCCTTAGGCTGTAATTTTATGAATTAAACCTTAAACCTTTATGAATTACTAGCGGCTAACCCGGCATTTAGCCGTGTAAGCCGCTAGTTACTAATATTCTCGACTGTTTTTTTGCACGGAGTGGCGACTATATAAAAAAAAAATTAAAGTGAAAACGTTTTGAGAATGTTGAAGTAGGAGTTGAATGACCTTCAAAGACCAGTGCTGTAGTGAAGTCCACCCAGTATGGATTTAAGTCAGCAGATTCCAAGTCCAATTTGGAATAAATGTTCACGGTGCAAGTATTAACTAAACGAGCGTGCGTTGACATGCAGGTATTATCATTTCACATACATTTATTGCACTATTTCTATTACCGACTAGTTTGTAGTGTCAAAGCAATGAAAGTGGGTGGTCATGATTTTTTGTCTAAATCTGTGGTATGATGTTTAAGAAAGCTTTGGCTATCATACCAATGACGTTTTCCGAATCTGAGCACATTGTCACACTTGAGTACTGATCATATGCTGAGAAATGAACTTGTGTATTTTTTTGTTGTTTAGAAAATTTATACTTTTGTGTCTTTGATATATATGATGTTATGTGTAATAAATATTTCTGCAGATGCTAGTGTGAAATTGCTGCCATAATTGTCCTCACTTTTTATTAAGAATATTACTTATAGGATATGATACAAAGATATGCAATGTATGCTAAACTGTTTCAGAAGAAATAGTTTCCCTGAGGCCTAGTCATTGAAGGCAGTTTTATCTTTAGACAATTTGATTGCAGTTCCGTATGCCACGTAGACTTGCAGTGTTGTCTTCTTGGTTGTTTGTAATGCTGAAGCGTGTGTAACTGACTCAGCTCTGGCAACCTGATGTTGTTGAACAAAGCACTGGAAGTCAACGAAACATTTTTCATCAAGTGTGGCATCTACTTAATTCTTGACAAGCTCCGCGTCATCACATATCGAAACTTGATCAAGAAAGTGTAAGCATACACTACATACGTGCATTTTGTTTCTTCAGATCTTTTGGCATAGCCTCCCGTTAACATACGTACCATATTTACTGGTTAAATGGTTGCATATTTACTCGTTTAACAGTCACTTTCAAGGATGCACCGAGAGTGGCTAATAATTGCTTGAGTAGAAAGCTTGAGTAGGCGTGAGCAGCTTGTCAGGTATTTCTAAGCGTGCCCCCTCTAGGCGTGGCCTACTGTTTGGCTAACCCCGGACTGGCACTTCTTCAACGCCTAGCCAGTGGGCTCAGCCACATCTATCTGCTTCGGCTCTTACGTCAGCCCGGCTGATACCTTGACGCTGCTAATCAAGGCATCAGCAACGGTCACAGTTTATTGAGGACACCGTCGAACCCTCTTACCTGCCCGGGATTAACTCCCTGTTCATCATGTGCATAGGAATTATTAGAAACAATTCTTTGGTAGGCGGTGTACCCCGCGTGGGCCCAGGGTACCCCCTTTCCGCCTTTGCTCCTCCCTTGTCTATTCACTTCCTCATCTTTTGCTCTTTATACCCTTTTTCTTTTTCTCATCCACTTTACTTATTTTCTTCTATTGTCCATCTGATCCCTTTCTACCAGAATAGTCCCACTCCGTTTGCAGGCGTGAGGTCATAGGAGGCGACCAAACCTGGGCTTAGTTTGTTTTGTTTTATGATTGTGTTATCTGTATTGCTTAGTTAAGATTTATTCTGGTATTTTGTTGTATTTGGTTTAGTTTAGTCTTGCGGTGTGATAGTTGTCTTTCCTGTTGTAGGCGCTGGCGTAATAATTTAAATGAGCCTCTCGATCCCTTTCCCTTTGGTGGTGGCTGCTGAACAAAAAGGCGGCCAGCGTTGAGGTTAATATATTGTTGGCCTTCCTTCACTGGGTAGGGATAGCTCTCCACCCTTGAACTTTTGTGTCTGATATAGCCATATTTGTGCTGAAAGGGGACATTAAACTCCAACTAACTTTGGTAGGCAGACGCGCCCGGGCCGAGTCGAACCCTGGCCACAGAGCACGTGACGCTCTACTGCACATGGCGTTAACCACTCGGCCACGAAGGCAAGTCGGGAAGGTGGGTTAAAAATACATATTTTTATGGACCTCCTTTATGGGTGGCCTGTTACAAAATGCTGTTCCTGACGTTAAGTGATGAATCACTTACTGCAACTCAACTGTTCTTTATCCGTGGACTTGTTTTTCCCATTACATTGGTGGTCTGACACAGTACGCCTACCATAGCAGTGCTTTGTGGTATGCTTGTGCAAATACTGCATTTGTCTGCAGTTGCTGTTATTTGCTGTTTTTATGTCGACTTCTCCGTATAGGGCTAATTTATTATAATAATAAGCTATATGCCTTTAACTGTTGCCAATGCAACATCAAAGCACTGAAGTGCCCCTCTAAAATGTCCGTCCGTCCGTCCACAACAAGTTTCTTCGATTTCAATGAAATTTGGTATGTACAGTGTGTCTCAGAAAAAACGACACTGCTTTGGCTTGCTACAACTTCCACGTACATCAGCCGATTTTGATAATTTTTAGCAGAAATGTTGCTAAGAAAGCATGCAGTCAAATGGTACTTTATTTTTCCACCTCACCTATCTAGTGCTGCTGCATTACCTGGGGAAACAGAAAGCCGAAAATTGAATCTTTTTACTTAAATTCTGAGAGTTGTTTTGCCAGCAGACACAGAAAACGCATTCATATTATCACTTGATCACAGCTGAACCACTCTTTGTTCTCACAAGAATCAGCGGTATGCACCAAACAAGACCAATGAAGCGAGTATAGCACTCATCGTTCACCAAGTCTGTGGTGATCTAGATCGCTGTGTCAAAAGTGGGAGTTGTTCCTTGTCGAGCCTCAAGTGAAAAGTCAATGCACAGTATTGGTGGGATATATTACTATCTCGACAAAAGTTAGCTGTTATCAAACACTGTGCCGACAACAATATTATTTGCCTTTCAGCAACACAGCTCATGCATGTACCAGTGCATGGTGTGCATAACACAGTTCAACAGCTGCTGTGCAAAACTCTCAGCTTCGTTTCTCCTGAGCTATAGCCCCCCAACAGGCCAGAGCTGAACTCAATTAATTATGAGATTTAGGGAGTCTGTATCAGCAACAATATGAGTTTCAAGCCAACAAAATTGAAGAAATCAAGCAGCGATTGGGTGAACTCTGGAAAAGCAGTAATACAACATTTGAGTGATAAAGATGCGATTTTCGTGTTTCCGTGTTTTGCCAGGTAGTGCAGCAGCACTAGTTAGGTGAGGCGGACAAATAAAGTACCATTTGACTTCTCACTTTCTTGGCAACAATCCTGCCAAAAAGTATCAAAATCGGTTGATGCATGTCGAAGTTATAGCAAGCCAAAGCAGTGTCGTTTTTTTGAGACACAGTGTAGGTAGAGGTCGATGAGTGATGCATGACGGTATGCAGTGTAACCCGATCCAAGGTCAGGTCAAGGTCACGAGCCCTTGAAAGTCGGAAATTCGGCCATTTCAAAGGCCATCTCCTCCCCCATTCATAATGGGGGCTGGCAAATGACCACGGATTCTCAAATTAGGGCACAGTACCAAAAGCTTATTGGGGCCGGATTTTTGTCGTAATTTTTGTGAGACTTTGAAGTTGGCAGTAAGTAGGAGTCGACCACCAGTCCCGTACAGGGCTAATTTATTATAATAATAGGCCATGTGCCTTTAACTGTTGCCAATGCAACATCAAAGCACTGAAGTGCCCCTCTAAAGTGCTAATGCTGATGGTTGTTTGTTGGTTTCAGATCTTTGTTGTTGAAGACACATCAGTTGCCAATCAGTGCTTTCACTGTTGCATTTCACTGGATGGGGGTAAGTTCTTCTTTTCTTCTAAAAGCCAATTATTGTTCAGTGGATAATTTTTCTACACACATTAAACAAATTTAGTTCCAGGGAAAATTTATCAAACTGTAAGAAACTTAATTCTGTGAATAAGCGTTAAAACTTTAATTTTATTGCATAAAAATATGTAGTTTCCGTAGATCACCTTTTTGGCTGACAAATTCACGTAGAAAAATGGGGTGATCATGCCTTGCACTGTGCAACTGCCAGTACTGGTGATGACCGCAATGTAGTTATTTCTAATTGACTAGGATATGAAGTACGTGGTATTGATGGTGACAGTTTAGGAACTGTTGTGGAAATAAATGTAGAAGCTGTAGTTTTATTGGTTCACAAATGGCTTAGAAAATAGTTCATAATTGGTGATGATCAAATTTTAGTGAACTTTAGCATACTTTATTTTGAGGCAAAAAGTTCAAAAATGACTCCAATAGCTATGATTTAGTGGAAACAATGTGCAGTAGATGGCACAGAGATGTTGTAGATAACATTGCTGAGGAGAATTCTTGCTAATGAAATCCCGCAGTTCTTACCGTAATTGGAAGTGCCAGCTAAAACAGGTTGACCTGCATAATGTTCACAAAATGGTTGTGTGTGTTACATTAGATGGTAATCATTATGTTGCTGGTAGATATTAGCACGACTTTGATACTGCAGTCGAGATCTAATAATGAATATTGTTGTTTCGTATATTTTTAATTGTAATAATTTTAAAAACATTTTAGGAAACTGATGTCGACGATGATGAAATGCAGTGTATTTTAGCAAATCTCATCTACGAGGTGAGTGACTTGCTGCTTATCTCCGAGTATTTCTTTATACATCGGACTAGTAGTGTTTCTACACGTGAGCCTCCCCTCCAACAGACGTCATCTGAGCTGATGATGATTGCCTGGAATAATCTGTACTGTATTGTATATACAGTTGTGCACAATCATATGCACATACATATGAACAGTTCTTAAAGTTCTGTTGGTTTAGGTTTAGATTTCGATTTGTGTGTGTTGGCTTAGATTTAGTATTTTTAGAGAGATTGCCGGGGAAGAACGTGTCCGAAATGACTTATTCTGTGTCAAGTGGGACGTAGAATCTTAACTCGCTTGTGCACAAGTTGTTATGTTCAGCGTAAGTACATGGGACCATTTGTGTGACTTAATTGGGTTGTTAATGCCTGTTTGTAGGACAAAATTAAAGGTTACATATCTTTCCAGTTTAAAAAGCTGGTTGTCAGCAAGACAAACGCCTTTCCACCTCTGTCAAGCAAAACCAAGAGCTGACCTGAAGAAGCTTTATTGACCGTGAAATCATCTCTGAACTCTGTTGCATTCCTGATATACTTTTATTCTCATGTTACTGATGTACTTCCACAATTGCTGTTACATTAGTGTTTATTGTAGTGAGAGGAACAGTGTGTTAAGTTAAGATGGTAATCTGGGGTACAGTGCCAAATGCTGTTGCAGTATGTGTAAAGTACATCCATGTGGAAACAATCAAACAGTAGATTAATGAATTCATTTCGTGCAGTACGTACAGCATTTTACAAGCATCAGAATAGTCAGTGTGCAAAGCGTAGAGAGATGAGGCAAAGATCAAATTGTGTTGTAATGTAGTTTATATGTCAGTCTGTCCGTGACAGCAGCATTGTGAGAAATTAGCTGCTGCTGTCAGTTGGTCTCGCTTTGATCATTTATCACCAGAAGTCTAGCAAAATGAACATTTTCCCACAAAGCCTAGGTTCAGGGAGACGTGTTTTGTTTGCATTTTGACATTATTGCATTGTTAGTCATCATATGT
>Ga0209780_1001405_pt1 | contig 15784 bp, 10 predicted proteins | sample WorMetexBAHAMAS2_FD_187384 | JGI IMG/M metagenome (GOLD analysis project Ga0209780, IMG submission 187384) | Marine gutless worms symbiont microbial communities from Max Planck institute for Marine Microbiology, Germany - Inanidrilus exumae... | ecosystem: Host-associated > Annelida > Digestive... | reverse complement strand
ACTTTCCACCATGCCTGCGGTTACCTTCCCAGCCACAAAGCATCACCACCCCTTGGCTGGTACCAAGTTATACTGCTTGGTGACAGAGGCACATAGGTGTAAATAACTTGCCCAAGGAAGTTGCGCAGCTTTTGCCCGGAGTAGGACTTGAACCCACGACCTGTTAATCGCAAGTCAAACGCTCTACCCATTGTGCCACCGGTATAACAAGCCTGTAAATTCAGCGACTGGCGAGTGACAAGTTGGCTAGCTGTGAGGAATGCAAGCCATGGTGACGATGCTAAATGTCTCATTATGCAATTTAAAGCAGTTCTCAGTTATCGGACACAGTGGACAGCACATATGGTTGGTGTAAATGTAGACCATGGATGACAATACATGCAGAGTTCTGGCTGCAGAATGCAGAATATGCACCCTGCCAGCATTCTGCAGGTGGTCGAGCATCACGAATGGAAACAGTCTAAGAAAGTACATGCTTGCGCTTTGCAGCTCCCTCCATCCCCATGGTGTGCCAGTCAATTTTGCCCCCAACTCTGCGAGTCTCTCTTAAGTGTTATACCTGCCTCCATGGAGAAACCTATGCTGGCCTCTAATGCACTGTTTTTGTTTAACCTGCTTTTTTCTTGGAGTTACTCTTTGATGGGCGAAGAAAGGACCTTCTTCAATAACTGCAGCAAAACTGTTTACAGTCTACATGTCCTTCATGTCACCAACCAACCGTGTCAAAGCACTGAAAAGACTGTGATGTTTCACCAACTAGTCTTCTTGAACTTCTGACTGGGGAAGAGGTGCAGTAGCCTCAACTCTTGCTGTCCAATGCCAGCGAAAAAAGAAGAGCATTTATATAGCACCATTTATACTATGCAGTCTCAAAGTGCTCATATATGGATCAGACAGTGTTACCTGCAAATAACATCATGCCAGTAGCCAGTGCCCATCACTCAATGCACAACACAAAAGTAACGTACAACAAATCGCAATGTTTCTCACATTTTAGTTATCTCAAGGAAACAGTAACATTAGCCAGTCAACACTTCAACGCTAGAAAGCAACCATGCATTAACCATGAACTTTGTCACACCAACTACTGACTTGTATAACCAGAACCAATCAATTCGACATGCATGTGCAAAATATCATTTAGCAAGTAAACATCATATCATTTGCTCACAGACTTCAAAATAAAACAAAGACAAGGTCATAATTATTGGTCTGTGTGTGTCATGTACATGCATGTCTCACACCATTTACTTTAAAGAATATGATGTATCTATCAAGCACTAACTCACCAAGTTCGCTTAGTATCATAGAAGACAACCAAGAACACTTCATAGATGTACTTTTGACGCAGTTTCAACACGTCTTCAGGTGGTGCTTGAACTGTTATGCCACCATGAACAATACCAGTGCGTGGCATTTCTGGATCAATTACCTTCCAAACAACCAATCATCAACAGGTTACCAAAACCAAAACACATACATCCATTCAAAAGACAGGATAGGGGGGGTTCAGAGTTTAAAAATTGGTCACATGACCATGATCACTTCCCTTTCAGGAGTGGTTTGTCATCCATAGGATAGTACTTGTCAACGTACAAACCAAATTTGAAGTCTCTAACTCCACCCATTACGAACAGGATAGGACTTGCAAAATGTAGAAAATGGGGTGGTTTGGAGTAGTTAGTGGTCACTCAAGGTCACTGGAAATACAGTGTAGTACCAGTGCATACGAGTTCTTATTAGCCTTCAGTGGTAACTGTGACCCTGTGTTGCACCGTTTCTGAGATCACCAGTTTTAACCTACCCCACCTGTGTGGTGTTCCTGTTCCCCATTGGAATTTTGTGCAGATTTTTGTCATTACAAAAACTAGAGTATCTGGGTATCATAATCGCATCTTTACATGATGACACATTTAGACATTTTGATCTAACTATGACTAGTGACAAACGGACAGACACAGGAAAACCATGCTAGCATAATCAGTAACATTTAACTTGAATGAAACAAGAGCCAAACAGCCAAGGCAATGGACAGATAAATAGAGTAGAACGAATAACATAATCCCTCTACCTACAAAGTTCCTCAGAGTAATGCAGCCAAGGCAGGATATACAAATAAAGAGGATATGTCCTTTTGTTTATGGCTAATTTAAAGCTCCTCAACAATGCTACAGAAGACTTCATTCTAACAGATTTTTGGGACCATTCTAGAAGGTCCGTAATATCCAAAGTCTGTTATATCCGAATTAGGCCACAATCGGCTTACCAGATGAACGTGTCTAGTACATGCGACGTCTAACCAAATCTTCCCGTATACGTAATAAATGCATGATTGTCTTTTATTTTGTTTACTTCATGTTACACAAATGCTCACATAATTATGAACATTCATTGACATCACCACTGCAATTGGTTGCGTAGCACATCGGTAGAACGTCGGTCTTTGGCCGATATGTATGTATATATATGTGTGTGTGTGTGTATGTATGTATGTTTGTGAACAACTTCCTGGCGCCAATTCAAGTCCGATTGTCACCAAACTTCGCTAGTCATACCCCCCTAGGCCACAGGGGACGAGGTGATTAAATTTTGGAAGGTTCTAAAAGAAAAACTTTGGTAAAAAGTGGCAAAGGTCTTACAGGCTGGAAGGCCTTCCTGTCATCCAGCCAACATCATCAAAACTTACAATTTTTCAGTTAAAACTAAAACAACGACGGCAACACTTATGACAATCTAAAGCAGCAGACCTGGGCAGGATACCAAGGATATCCCTTACACTTGGCCCAGACAAGATCCAGTGGTTTCAGCTGAGTTGTCATGTCATGTGCTGTTGAATGTCGACGATGTCCTGCAATCACAGACACACAATGATAATACTACAATAATACAATACACCCATGTTGACTCAGCCTTCTACCCTCCATGGGACAGTTACCAGCCAAAGGGCGGTGATGCTCTGCGGCTGGTAAGGTGCCTGGCGGAAAGTAATCGAAGACTACCACCGGGTGGATGACTTAAGTCACCTGCAGGCTGACTGCCTGTACACCGTGATCAGCTCCAGGCCTAACGCTCAATAACGAGTTGGGAAGCCTTTAACTTAATACAATACGAGACACAAAAAGCTTACAGCAGCAGCTGACCAGCTGACTGGCCCAATGACAAATATGCAGTAAAATGAAATACAAAAAGCTATGAGTTTAGTGTGCAGGGATATTATAAACGTCAGAAAATAAAAAGTTTCAAGTTTCTTCTGTAAAGTGGGAATGCTGATGATTGTGGTGCTTCTTGGAGGAGACCAAGAAGTCTTACACGGTCGACTCTGTCAAACGTTGAGGACAGATTGATAGGGCATTAGCTCCCACATGACTTCACCAACACGCAGATACCACTATGCTATCATGACAGCGCCATCAGCAACAAAACAATCTAAAGAAATTAATAAATTAATAGACAATTACCGGAGTTGTGAGTTGTTGAGCTGCTGCTGCTGGATCCATCATCAGCTTCGTCATCGTTCTCAGACTGAGATGAACTGTTGCTGTTGTCACTGCTCTCACTGCTGCTTGACGACGACGACACAGACGCCACCTGGTAGTCACTCTTCGACTTGGGCGCTCCCTCGGCATCTGAATCGTGCATCACTCTGTACTGTCGAAAACTTTCTTTCTGTGGAGTTCTCCTCGTTGAGACAGTTGTCTGAGGACGAGCAACAGCGCTCCACTCTGTAGTAATACTTTCCACTACTTCACTGAATCGTGAACCAAACTCACCGACGCCCGCCGATTCCACAGCGGAACGTTTCTTCCTGCCACGTTTCTTTGGTACAACGTCGTCAGCTGGTTCCTGACGCTCACGTGCCAAGCCGTGCTGATTCTCCGCGGTTCTTTCAGAGGTCTTCGTCATCTCAGCAACAGCATGTGTCTGTTGTTTAGGAGGTCGGCCAGGCCGTCGAGCTGTTGGTGGTGATTGGGCGCCCGTCCGTGCTACACTACGACGCGGCGTCTTGTTCCCAAACAGTACAGCCGTCCGGCGATTCACACCAGCAACTGATGATGATGTCTTGGATTTCCCAGCTTCCACCGAGCCAGCAAGCTGGTCTGAGCCCATCTCAGAGACTCCTTAAAATAATTAACAACACTCACTTAATGTTTAATATCGTACAGACATATACGTAAACAGCAGTTTAACGGCCACTTTCCAGGTGAACCCAGGTTACATCTTCCAGGTGAACCCGGGGTTACATGTGCCAGGTAAACGTGGGTTGCCTGTTCCAGGTGAACCTGGGTAACATGTTTGGCTCCTGACATGACATTATCCAGCAGATAATCGGCCACTTTCACTACAGCACATCCTTTCTGTCTGACTGCTGAGGAGAGACGTCACTGCATTATGTTGCCTCTCGTACGCCAGTTCTGTTCTGTTATTTAGCCATCATTGATCCAAGGGTTGGCCACATACTTTCTACAGTTATCTCTGTCCTCTGTCATTCTGACTGACTCTTCCACCGTTCCATGAGGAGTCCTAATCCATATATCGATGTTGTCCATCCAGGCCGTGCGTTGTCTTCCTCACCTGTGTTCACCTGGCATTGTTCCTTGCATTATATCTTTCTCCCGGCAATCCCCTGTTTCCTCATGGTGTGACCATAGTATGCTAACTTCCTTGCATTGACAGTGTCTAACAGTTCCCTCTTTACTCCCATCTTTATTAAAAACCCGCTCATTTGTTTTCTTTGCTGTCCACGAAACCCACAGAATCTTTCTCAGCCCTTTCATCTCAAAGGCCAGTACACAACATCTAACACTGCACAAGTAGCAGTACTCTACAGTATGGTACTATTCGTAGTACCACTTTCGTTTTTTGTTTAACTGGCCAAGGCTGGATGCTTTTCCATATGCCCAACCAACAGATTTCCAACACTGTCCAGGCAATAAAATAACAGACAATAAACGTTTCCCACTGTATTACTCCCCAAAATTCAGGACTCTTCCACAACCCCAAACTATCTTTCAATGAAATTGGTGCATACATATCTAGTACCTGTATATCAGAACTAGATTTGCCGATGACATCTGCTTAATAGCTAATAGCACTGAATGCATGAAACAGATAGTAGACAAAGTCCATACAACCAGCAGCAGATTCAGACTAAAGGTCAACTGTGCAAAGACTTGAAGTGCAGTGCATCGGGAGAGACGAACAGCAGATGAAAATTTTGTTGGAGAATCGTAATTACAGTAGAGTGAAGAATATGGGAGGTGTTATTTCACAGGACACAAGCTGTCAAAAAGATGTTGCTCGAAGAATTTGATTAGCAGCAGGAATTGTGACAAGTTTACATAAAGTTTGGAAAGATGAACATATTAGCAAGACAACGAAAGTTCTAGTCTATCAGACCTTGGTGCAGTCCATTATTCTATATAATGCAGAAACGTGGACTCTAAAGGAAGAAGAAAAGCAGAAGTTAAAAGTCTTCGAGATGTCATTGTGGAGGAAGATCAGTGGAATCAGTGGAATTACAAGGAGGGACCGAAGGCGAAACCTGGATATATTGAAGGAACTATCGATCAAGAAAGACATTGTCAAGGTTTTGCAGATCCGCAGATTGAAGTACTTCGGCCATGTAAAGCAAATTGAAAAAGACAGATTTCCTCATATACTACTCCATGGATAAACACATGGTCACCGAAGGAAAAAGTGGATGGACAATGTAAGAGAAGACTGTGCAACAAAAAATATGACTCTTCAAGAAGCTACTCAACAAGCCAAGAACAAGACAAGCTGGAGAAACACTGTTCTAAAGATGGGCTGCTGGAGCGTGAGGACATTGTCTTATTCGCCGGAGCCCTAAGTCAAGTAAAAAAATATATTAAAAACATTGGAAGACAGAAAACGAGCAAACCTGACATCTGGCGTTCATTATGTGACAGATGTGCTTGTTTTGATGGACTAACTACGATCTTCTTTGGTCGACCACGAGGTCGTCCAGTGCCCACACGTGCCACTGCTCCAGGCTTCTTCACAGGCATGCTACCTGCACTCTCTGTCAGAAACATACAGCCGTATTCACTGCATACTGCCAAGTCATATCGATATTGAACGTGCTGCTGTACAGCTGTTATTTTTCCATGAATATAGAGCAATGCCTGGCAGCTGCTCTCCTCAGATAAATACTGATAAATTAGCCCCGTACGGGACTGACGGTGGACTCTTCGCAACAGACGTTTCTGACGTTCAGAGTCACGTGACACAAAAACTAGCACAAATATCAACTAGACGGGTTGCAGTGTATCGGGAGACACACTGTAATATAGGCTCGAAGAGGGCGCTTCCCACCGGCGTACTCGACAGTGAAACGACTGTTTACTTATTTACCGATGCAACGTTGCACAGCTGCCACGCCTACATCAGTTTGTTTACTTTTGCATCATGACTCAGCAAGACGTCCATGGTGACTGTCAATGATTGCCGAAAATTTGGGTAGGTACCGTTACGGTATGCAGCGGAAAAGACTTTGGATACATTCTAATGGAAAGAATGGAAACTAGACAGCCCGTAGAAGGACCATATGGCCATGAGTTTTCGGAATTTGTAATCACTGCTAAAATATGATGGCCTAAAGTCACAAAACCTGGAAATTTTGTGAGCACTTTTGGCGTTTATTGAAAAAAAGACCCCTCTCAAACTGTTGCTACTGCGTGGATCACGCCCAAAATCTGCCTTGGTCAGCCAACATTTGCCTCACACTGTTCCAGATTTCATCCAAATCGGTTCACTTTTCAACAGAGTTATAGCCGAACGCGTGAAGACCGTTTCTGCTCCATACAGTATTTACAATGTAGGCTCTTGAGCCTATAAAAATCCAAACGGATCAAATTTAGATAGTGTGCCCTAGTTTAAGAATCAGTGGTCAGTTGCCAGCTCCCAATGTAAATGGCGGAGGAGATAGCGTTTAAAAATGGCAGGATTTCCAACTTTCAAGGGCGTGTGACTTTGACCTTGGATCAGGTCATACTGCATACCGTCGTGCATGACTCACTGACCTCTACCTACATACGAAATTTCATTAAAGTCAAAGAAACATTTTGTGGACGGACGGACATACACACAGACGGACAGAAGGTCATTTGAGACCCACTTTATAAGGTCGACTCACAAGAGTCAACCTAAAAATTGTAAACTTGGGGATGATTTCGTGACACTAAATCCCCAAGTTCACAATCTTGGGGATTTGGTTATAGTCGGGCTCAAAACTTTTAGAACACCCCCCACAATTTCATATGCCCAGCTAGTATCCACTGAAAACAATGCAAATGAACTCCAGCATAATGTCACAAGTCAGTTAACATCACGGGTCAGTACGTATTTGCTCACTGCTTTATTTTGATGATGCAATGCGTAGAGCGTTGGACTTGCAATAAACAGGCCGTGGGTTCAAATCCAACTCGGTGCAAAAGCTGCGTAACAACCTCGGGCAAGTTGTTCACATCTATGTGCCTTTGTCACCAAGCAGTATAACTTGGTACCGGCCAAAAGGCAGCTGGGAAGGTAACTGCAGGCCTAGCGGAAAGTAATGGCAGCCTACCACCAGGTGGATGACTTACAGTCCTGTGGGCTCACTGCCTGTACACCGGGATCAGCTCCGGGCCCAATACTCGTTAACGAGTATGGGAAGCCTTTACCTTTTTATTGTCAATGATGTCTAATGTCACCTCTATATGTGATAAAAAGTGGGTTTGACTGCATATCAACATACAACTGTAACAGGCAGAACTGCAACACTATACACCATACATTACACTGATGCAAGACACACAATAGTCACAATGAAAAAGACCACACAAACTTGAGTGTGACTTTCTTGATGTTCGTTTCAATGGCGAGTCAGAATGCAGGATGTGAGTGCCAGTGTCCATCTCATAGTCCGCAGCAGCAGCAGACTTCTTCACTGTCTCAAGTAGACCATCAACCTACACACCACCATCCACCACTCATTATACACAAGCAGCATTCAGTCACCGCATGCACAAGCTGTTTTGTTTGAAGATGCTCCAACAAGTAGTCTAAACTGATGCCATACGACCTCCCTCCCCATACACACCACTCTGATGAATATGATGTTACAGTTATCACGTGCCATCACAGGCTCTATCCACCTATGATAGTCATGTGGCATCAGTAACTTTGCTAGGCATTATAACTACCAGTGCCTAGGCGTTAGGGTCTTAGCTGCTAGCCTTCCACTCCTGTCTAGATCAAGACTCATAACAGAGGAGTTGAAACGTAAACATTCAAGGACTTTCCAACGACTTTAGGGTCCTGTGTTTCTCAAAGACTAAAATTATCAGCATACAAATACAAATTTTACCACAAGACACAATGCACACTTACTCGCCCATACTGCAACAATAAACAGTTGTCAGATTAACATGATCAACATTCTGGATTCACAACCAAAAATGTTCACGCATCAATTGTCAGCCAACAGAAACAGCAGCAGTTCCAAAATATGGTTTTCTAAGACTGTAGCTTACCATTCAAGGTCTTTTCAGATATGTTAAGGACCAAATCGGTTTACAAGTACATTCAAGGCCTTGAATTTTAAAGTATGAATTCGTGATTTCTCACGCCCACTATGAGCAATGCTAGAATATATTATTTCACTGCACAAAACTTTCATATAACAAAAATTGTTTTATGGCCATTACCGGTCCCTCAGTTAAGTACTGGAGGATTTTGTTGCTGCACAATTTCACTGCCCACAAGCCTTTGCTGACTGCAACTAGTACATTTGGATTAGGCAGAAGACACCAGAGTTCTTGTCAACAGTGTACCTACACCATTTCCATTTCATTTACGCAAAACATCCATCTCAATCTTCAAAACAATAGCAACTGAGGCACTGCCGAGGACTAACACAGTAACAAGGGCGAAATCAATGCAATCGGATGTTTTCTTTTAACTGTGTTCATTGGCAACCATACAGACAGACAGTAGTGATGCGTAATGATCATATCTGTCAAGTACCTTGTCTTTGAACAAAGTTGATGCCTTGGGAACACTGTCCAGTAACTTTGACACGTCACTGCTAAACTCATCAACAGATCTGTAGCCATGGCTTGCAACACGCTGACGTATTGTTGACAGAAACATCCGTTGACAGCTCTACACCGTCACACAATGTCATTCACTGATTAACAGATGAATAAACTACAGTTTATCAAGATTGTACATATGTTAACGTTGATATATAAGTAAATAAGTAAGTAAGTAAAATTGGATTTATATAGTGCATAATCGTAACACCTCGAATGCGCTAAACGTGCTAATACTGTTTGAAAAAGAATGTCTTGAGTGACTGTCAGAATGTAACATCAAAATGACATATGTCATATATCATATCACAGTGTACGATTAGCGAGTGCCGCTCGAGCCCATAGGCTCACGCTCCGTGTGCCATCTCTACGCCGCTGCAAATCACTGACTGATCATGGACATCTGACTAGCAAGACGCAAAACTAGCTCCATCAGGAAATTCAGAACTAGCGGACCAAAGCGCAGAAATGCTGTTTAGGTGACGTGGGAAAATAAACCATCTTTTGATTGCCTAATCTCTAAGTAATATTTGTGCCAAAAATTACTCAAATGAGAAAATGTTTGCTCAAGTTACAGCTAAAAATGTTCAGGGTGTTTTTTTGAGACACAGCGTAGTACAGTTAAAGTGTGTAATGAGCAACAGACGCGGCCGCTGGACTCCGAGTCAGACATGAGAACGCCATCACAGTCCAATCTGTACAGTTCATCAGCACTACGAGACAACAGCGTCACCAGCGGCCACAGTCGCAGTGTTGTCACCTCATTCTCAACACGAACCTTCAACACACCATACAGCACGTTAGTTAGTTGGAGTTTAACGTCCCTTTTCAGCACATATTGTGCTGAAGTGGCCTTCGCAGTATCGCAGTGGCCTAATGGAAGTATGCCTGACTTCGGTTTGAGAAGACCCAGGTTCAAATCTCGCCGCGGCCAGTTGTGACTTTCACTGTATATACAGCCTTTGGCACGAGCTGCACACCCTACTACAATGCCTAAGTCAACTCAGCCTTCCACCCTCCATGGGACGGTAAAATGAGTATCAGTTCTCAGGCTGAGTAATAATAAAATTAGCCCCGTACGGGGACTGACGGTCGACTTCCGCTAGGGCTGACTAGGGCAATTATCAAATATCCGGCCGGAACAAATTCATATATTGTGCCCTAGTTTAAGAATCAGTGGTCATTTGCCAGCTCCCGTTTTAAATGGCAGTGCATCACGTTTGAGAGCAGAGCCAGTAATGCCGTCGACGAAGGCGTCGCTGAAGTTGCGAAAACAACGCAACCGTTCGCGGTGTTTTGCACAAAGTGCACACCATATGCGCACCGCACTTTTGTCAAATATTTCACCACGTATGCAAATTCCATTTGGATCGTGTGTTTTAAGCAAAGACTGAAACGTTTTCTCTGAAATTCCACTCATAACTTCGTCATTATTTACATTTACAGCCACCGGAAACGATGTATCCGTTGTCATGAAAGTCAATATAATAAATACATCAAGTTGTTTACGGAAGTAGGCTGAACCATGTGCACGCTAATGCCGCTGAGTAACGCGAATTAACGACTGTTTATCGACAAACATCTGCTATAATGCGGTTTATTTTACATTTTTTTTGCATAAATAAGATACCGAAAACATTGATTCGCACAAATTTGCGCCTCAAATCTCACTTTGTGTAGCAAAAGCCCAATTTTGCGGCGCATTTTGCGATGCGATACCGCTTAGCATAATTTGGTTGATTTTGCAACTTTCGGGTCCCTGTGACCTAGATCTTGACCTTGGATCCGGGTCAAGGTCATACCGTTGTGCATCTCTCATCGAGTACTACCTGTGTACCAAGTTTGATGAAGATCCGTAAACGTAAGAAAATAAATTGTTAGACATGGTTAGGACCAAAGTTCAGAGGTCAAGTGATGAAAAACGAAGACGAATTTCAAGAATCTGACCAGTTAAATTTTAAATATTGTCCTGTAGTGTAATAATCTACCATCAGTCTTTAGATTGATCGAATTTTGGCGAAGGAGATAGACTTTGAATTTGGGTGATTTTGCAACTTCCGGGTCCCTGTGACCTTGACCTTGACCTTGGATCCAGGTCAAGGTCATACCATTGTGCATCTCTCATCGAGTACTACCTGTATACAAATTTCATCGAAATCAAAGAAACTTTTTGTGGACGGACAGACGGATGTACATACGGACATTTGACACCCATATTATTAGGTCGACTTCCAAAGTTTGGAAGTCGACCTAAAAATGGTGATGGTGGATGTGGACGGTAGCTGCCATTTCTTTCTGGCAGACTCCCAGTCCAAGTCAGTTGGCTTGGTCTGAGGGTTGGCGGCCACCTCAGCGCTGAGTCTGCATTCATCAAATGAACCGGGTGAACTCTCACAATTGCTTTGCCACGATGAGAGCACCAGAAATATCATCCTGGTTATTATTATTATTATTATTATATCAGAGATGCTATATCAGAGACGGTTACGGGTGGAGAGCTATCCCTACCCAATAAAGGAAGGCTAGTGACATATTAACCTTAACCCTGGCCGACTTTTTGTTCAACAGCCACCCAAAAAGGGAAAGGGATCGAGAGGCTTATTTAAATTATTATGCTAGCGCTTACAACTGGGGAAGACAACTATCACACTACATACCAAAACTAAATCAAATACCCGGTACTACAAATAAGCATGCATACTTAACTAAAAAAGGCATAACATAAAATCAACCGAAAAATCTTTTTAAAAAACAAAAACAAAAGCCAGGTTTAGTCGCCTCCTACGACATCCGGCCTGAAAAATGAAGTGGGACTATTCTGGTAAAATGGGAAGGGATGGAAAGGCAAAAAAATAGATGAAGCGAGTAAGAAAGGGATAAAAGGGAAAAGTAAAAAATACTTAAAAATAGAGCAGAAGGTGGAAAGTGGGGAAGTGAAAAGATAAGGGGGCACGTGGGATTGCCCCAGGCCCACATGGGGCCTCTGAAGCCTCCGCGTAATGGCAAAATGTGATTATGATATGACCATACATCAAGCCTCTTGACATCTTCAGTTAACACAAACACATCAACATTAACACAAGAAATAAAAGTTCAAGAGTGAAATTCCTCCAATGTGTCCTGTCAGTCTCAGACAGAAAAAGTACAGTTCTCTTCACACAGAAAATGTCACTCACATCAGAAAAGATGTGCGAAGGAGGTTGGTGATCATCAGTCAAAACGAACACTTCAGCCATCACATGATACAATTACTTATCACAATTCACATAAGTCACCTGTTCATTCTTCATGCGTTCTCGTTTGCGAATCAGTTCCAGAAGCAGACGAGCTTTCTCTAGGTCCTGCCTGAGTCGTTTCCAGCATTTCAGCTGCACAACCATTTCTTCCAGAGTGCTGCTCTCACCATCCTGTAGCCATCACACAAACGACTTGACTAGAATGTTATATATGCAGCAAACTATTGATTGATCGATTAAGTTAACTTAATCGATCAACCAATAGTTTGCTGCATATATAACATTCTAGTCAAGTCGTTTTACATCCCACTCGACACAGAATAGGTCAATTCGGAGACGTTCTTCTCAGCTAATCTCTTGGCTTGGTACTGAAGAAACTAAACCCAACACAACAGAAGCAAGCAAACAAGAATAAAATGGTGCAAGCTAACACAAGAACAGAGGAAACTACTAGCAACAAACAGCAACTGCACTGTTAAATCCACAACACAGCAGTGAACAAACACATTAAATTAACACCAAATGTCTTATCGTGAATCTGTTTTCTGACCTGTGATTCTGCTGGTGGATCAGCGGAGGATAGCTGCAATACAGCAACAGTAGAATTAGTTACATACTCAGTAACAATGCAACCGAATCAGTGAAATCGTGCTAATTTGCTTCAGGCTATATGCAAATGGGCTAACAATTTCCTTATAAAACGCACAATATGACAAAACTAAGAATATTTAGTTTGTGCTGGAAAAATTACTGCTGGCCTGCTCAATCTACTGAATGGACAGTCGGCAAATATTTGTCATCCCATCAGCAACAGTGATGGTGATGGTTTCTTTACGAGAAATCCCTTGTGAATAAATGGTAATGTCATGTAAATAAATGTCAAAAACTGGCCAGTTTACAGTTTTGTGTAACGGTGACAGAGCCATAGCAAGTATCACATTGGTTAAGACACCACCTAAAACGTTAAGCATGTCCTTACCGGCGAAGTTATAAAGCAAACTGGTGGACAAAAATCTAAATGCTCCACTGCTACTGCTAAAATATCCACTTTTTCCATGTTATACTGTAAAATAACCACATTTGCATCAAATTATTACTTTACATATGATTGCCAGTAATAAAATGCTCAATATTGTAGGCGGAGTCCTGCAAAAGTAGTTACTGTTTTCTAGAGCCATGACTCTGCTGCCCTTATGCCATTATTTACCTACATGACGCTAAACTAGCACACTACTTGCCGTCATTGTGTGTCCATCTGTCTGTCCGTCACAAGTCAGTGTTCTACTAAAAGATGGCTAAACCTAGAATCACGCAAACACTAGCCCAAGGACTCTAGTTTTCTGACGCCAAAAATCTAGGCAAAATTCCAACGGGTCACCCCAACGTGGGCGCCTAATAGAGGTGGGGTAGGTTCAAACAACAATTTTCGACCATATCTCTGGAACGGCTGATCGTCAAGCGCTATCGACTTAGTTCGCCAGTGAATGTCATAAACTTCTGATGGTCGTCGGACGACTGTTGACCACACCCACCGTCGAGATCTGTATTCAGTAGCTAGGCCGAGTAGAAGCAATGGTTTGATTACCATTTGATGTCATGCGGAATATTTAGCATGCGCTGAGCTTCTGCGTCATGCGGATCTGTCAGTGGCAGCTGAGACACTTGTTACCACTTATATTTGCTGTTTAATACTAACAAAATTTCAAATGTCTATCTTCACCTATTCAAAAGATTTTAAGCTGCACTACCTGCAAGCAGCAGCAGTGCATGAGATGCAGTATATTGCCATAGATGTCACACAGAGAATGGTCCGTGTGTTGGGCAAATGGATGAGCTGTGCAAAAATGGCTGAACCGACAGAGATGCTGTATTGGGGGGGGGAACTCATGTGGGCCCAAGGAACTGTGTTAGATAGGGTCCAGATTACCATGAAGGGTGACAAGATGGCGAAGCGACCTCCTTCCAAATTACTTTGGACACTTTTTAACATATAAAAGGGTCGTTCATTTGTTTGTTATTGCGGGCAGGGATCCAGCCTACTCAAAACCCCAGCACTGAGACCTTACATTGGTCCAACATGCTAGCCCAGGGAGAGGAGGGGAACTGGTAGGTGTGTGCAGTGTGCGTGTGACGTGTAGGGTGAAGGAGGACTTGAATAGGATTGAACAGCTTGTCGGTATATCTATAGCGCACCCCCTCTAGGCATGGTCTACTGTCTGGCTAAGCCCAGACAGACACTTACTCAGCACCAGCCACCTGACTGACACTGCCTGTTACCCAACCCACCGTGTCAAAGCACTGAACAGAATGGACTCAAAGCACTGATGCCAACTTAGGAAAAAATCACCCACTGACATCATCCTTTCCTGACTCCTGAGAGAAGAGAAGAGTTGTCTCTCTGAGGCCAGTATCCAGTTATAGTAACATTAGCAGCATAGCATCATTAGTTAATAGTTATGCAAATGAGCAGTAACCAGAAGCCTCTGACGAGCCAGGTGTGCAAATGAGAAGAGCATGGAACGCAGCAGTGGAGCACCATTCCTTGACCTGCGCTTCAGTGTCCAGTAGCAATGAAGTCGATTGACAAATGGATCAGTCTTGTCTAGTGACAACCTCTGCTGAATCCGACTAAACCTACACAGACAATACCTAACTCCTTAATGGCTGACTTACAGCAGTCTATGCAAATGCACTCACTTGATTACTTCAAATGACCAGATTTTCACCACTATCAAACCTGGTAGCCTACAAATGCAACCACATTATCACCAACACTATGTCACTTTCAAAAATACACCTACACTGAACTCGGGACTAAAAAAGGTAAAGGCTTCTGATACTCGTTAACCAGTGTTGGAGGGCCCGGAGCTGATCCCGGTGTACAGGCAGTCAGCCTGCAGGTGACTATAAGCCATCCATCCGGCAGTAGGCTGCCAATACTTTCCACCAGGCCTGCAGTTACCTTCCCAGACACACAGCATCACCGTTCCTTGGCCAGTACCAAGTTATACTGCTTCGTGACAGAGGCACATAGGTGTATACAACTTGCCCAAGCTTGTTACGCAGCTTTTGCCCTCAGTAGAATCTAAACCCACGACCTGTTGACTGCAAGTCCAACACTCTACCCGTTGCGCAACTCAAGACTAACTGGTGACAAAACGGCAAGAGTTTTGCAGTGCGGATGTGACTGCTTACCCTGCAGTAGTGACGACGGGCACTGAGAGTGGAGGACCAGCATTCTGCAGCTCACCGAGTGCTTTACGAGCAGTTGTGAGACGGTGTTGTGTATCAGAATTACTCATCGGCGACGAATGCACATCACAGAACACAGCCGCGTCATCATCTGATGGTGGTGTACCAATGCACAGACCGGCACGGATGGCACAAGACACGTGGAATGCAGTATAGCAACTGGTTCTGCGGCACTGAAGACAAGCACCACCACCTCGACGA
>Ga0209780_1001404_pt1 | contig 15792 bp, 15 predicted proteins | sample WorMetexBAHAMAS2_FD_187384 | JGI IMG/M metagenome (GOLD analysis project Ga0209780, IMG submission 187384) | Marine gutless worms symbiont microbial communities from Max Planck institute for Marine Microbiology, Germany - Inanidrilus exumae... | ecosystem: Host-associated > Annelida > Digestive... | reverse complement strand
CTGCACTGTATAGTAATACTGACATAACTAGTGCCTGGTAGAGATGCACCTTGGTCTGACAACTTAGGCCTGAACACTTCCAGAGCCGTTGCAGGGAACCCATGACTGCAGAGGCAAGTCCAATACAGCTTTCCTGGTGTGGAATAATTAAGGTGCTGAAGTGCCTGACCTGATGTTTCAATGAGCTGCCCAGACAGAGTAACCACTCGGTTACGCTTCCTTCCGTAAGCGATCCTTGTTGCCTGTTCAAGGTTGTCGGCAACCAGCGTGTCACGCAGAGCAAAGTAGAACACCGGCCGAAAGCAATCATCCTTCACGCGGACGAGATCAAACAGACGTGGCACGCCTTCCGGACTGTATAGAGCACATATGCACACAGCTGGCATATCAAACTATCCATCTGATTGTTACTGCTAACTACATCATCAACATTCTAATGTGCAGCAAAATTGTAAATCACCCGTATTTTTACCAAAAATTTGAAACAATTACCAGAACATAATTTGTATATCACTAAAACCTGTCTCTCTTGGACATCATACGCATGTCAATTAAACACCAATCCACATATACGTGAGATACAAACACTGGCCAGCCACACTGCAATCACACTGTGGCCACTAAGAAGTATGTGCTGACAGTATAATATTTTTCACGTGTTATTTTCATGGTATATTTTATATGCAGTAAAAAACCCACAAAATAGAACATTATCAGTTTACTAAGAGTTCATATTTTGACTGTTACAGTACGAGTTGTGGAATCATCACACCACTGATAGTACGGTAATTATTTCACATTATATTCTTGGTGTACAGCAGGTATTTTAATAGTGCTATAAAAATTAAACAAGGTAAATTTTCAGAAAAATTAATCAAAATCTAACAATTATCAGTTAACTTATATGGTTGGGAAGAGAACATACGTGCTCATAGGTTTGTTACACTCCGTCTTCCATCGTTCCATCTTGTCGAGACCAATGAAGGTGGCGATGCCGATGCCATGCTGCTTGAGATACTCAACGCACTGCTGTGCTGTGTTTATCGTATCTACAACGATGTGATCAAGGGAAGGACATGCCGTCGACACCGCCACATCATACTTCTCATCGATTGCACCTAGGTCTCCCTATCATGGCACACGCAATGCAACATCAACATTCACTATCATTACATGCATGTCTCTTTGTTGTACCACCTAACCATAGCAATAACCACATTCTTTACTTGGTCATGACCTCTTCTGATTCTTCACTTGTCCCATCTCTCTTCCACCCACTGCTCTCCATCTGATCATTTTCCCGTATTTACCAAATTGTTTATTAATTCATCAGGTCGACTCGGCCTTCTACTCTCCGTGGGATGGTAAAATGATTACCAGCCAAAGGGCAGTGATGCTCTGCGCTCTGCAGCTGTGAAGGTAACCGCAGGCCTGGTGAAAAGTAATGGCAGCCTATCGCCGGGTGGATGACTTAAGTCATCTGCCGGCTGACTGCCTGACAGTGCCTGTACACCGGGATCAGCTCTGGGCCCAATGATCGTAATGAGTACAGAAAGCCTTTACCTTTTTACCTATTAACCCAACACCACTTCCTCCTCCAACCATGCACTCCTTCCACCAGCTCCACTCTATAGATACTGACTCTTTTCTCCCCGACCTAAAATCCTCTCGAGTCATAACACACCCTCCAGAGATTTGATCGATACCGGCATCCCAAATTTAATCAACTGTTCCCTGTTACAAGAAAAATCACTTCCCAAATTTCATGAAAGTCCATCCACAACTACTTGAGAAATTAATTACAATTTAAGCATTTAATATACATTACTGAACACAAAAAAATCACCGTAACACACACAACAGCAGCGTGGATACAGGAGATCAACACAATCCTACTCAGAGTGAATGACATAAAAACAAACTCTTAAGTATCTCATTACCTAACTGCTTTTTGGCATACATAATCAATGGACCAACCAGACTGAGACAGCCAACAGCCCAATACACACACACATAAAATCTACAAACCAGTCGTCCATGAATGCCCGGGATACGACCGCTGCGTTTCAGCTGCAGCAGAGAATCAAGAACTTTGCTCTGACTGCGGGCGGACTGCATACAGCTGCGTGCTTCCTCCACGCGCACACGCATTTGCCGCACCTACAACCACAACAGTTGACACTTCACTGTCAATCATGTCATGCCGTCACTCAACGCCAGCCATTCAGTCTACTTACGTCACGCCTATCACCATGTATGGCACTCTCCTTATTGCCAGGCCAAAATGTACGCCAGCCGTGTCGCATGCTGCCCCCTGGTGAGTTACAGTGATTATGACAATGGGACAGACAGATAAATACACTACACTTTCATCCAGACATGGCCAGTGCAAAAATCCAAACCCAAGGCACACAACCTGGCTAAAGTTTTGTGGTGTTACTCCACGGCTAGCAGGGTCCCCGAAAAGAGAACTGGCCACAGAGTACCGGAAAGAACTGCTCATATAATTGTGGATTTGACTACAAACTACTGTAGAATAAAACAAAGCACAGAACAGATGTGATAATATTCCCTCAGATCCTTATTGCTGTGTCAACTAAATGGAAGGGACGGGGAAAGTACTAACGGACAACGAAGATGTAAACGTAAACGTTAGGTGATTGCAATACATAACGTACATCTGTATCAGTGTAGTTCTGACAAACTAACAGTGAAAAGCAGACGTGTGACTACCTCATTCGTAGCTTTGTTCTCCTGTGTGATCATGTCAGTCAACTCATTCTGTGACTTCTGCAGGTTCTTCTCCACGTCAGGGATCTTCCCCCGTAGCTTCTCTGCATTGCTGCACACGTCGTGATCAGCACTCAATTAGCATTCAGTCACGATGCAAGAAATAAGTAAAAAATTAACGACTGAGGCTGATGACAAACTACTTACTTAATCTCAAAATACCACATCCATTTTTCCATGACCTGTCCATCATTTGGGTCGGTTATCATAATTTTATAAACCTGGAAAGGTGAAAGAACTCCGTGACTTGCCACGACTTTCCACAAATTGTACGAACCCTCAATTGTCATGTGTATGTTAGTCAATCCACTTATTGATTTACTGACTGGTATGACTGATCATTTCATGACTGGGCAACAGAACTCATCATTGTCTTGTTTTGTACAGTAAAACAAGGTGTCGTCCTAACGGGACGTATCCGAACTGGCCCGCCGTGCAGTGTTGGCCACCCAACTGCCCACATGCCCGGCAGCCAGCCAGCACGCCCGCCCACCTGCTGGCAGCATTACAGACGACAGACGACAAAGACAGACGCCAGCAAGCAAAACAATACTGGCCCATTAGGCGGACCGGTAATAAATGTCATACATATAGCTTCACTTGCACCGACCTACCTGACTACTGACATTCATCTCGTCTCCGAGTATGGTTGTCGCCCTCTGCGCTCATCTACTGATAGGACACTAACAGTTCCACGAACCCACAACAGATTTGGTGATACATTTGCTGTTGCATGGCCTCGTTTGTGGAACAGTTTAACGATACGTCTGCGTCAGATCTCTAGCTTAGGACAGTTTAGGCGATATCTTAAAAATAATTTATTTGGGATTTGAGAAATCACAGCGCAGTGTGACGCATGATTTTCTGCGCTATATAAATATTCTTACTTACTTACTTACTTACTTATACAACAACAGTGAATATCGTTCATTAGGACAGATTGATTCAGTTAAGGTTTTACATCCCACTCAAGACAGAATAAATCATTTCGGAGGCGTCCTTCCCAGCCAAACTCTTGGCTTGGTACTGAAGAAACTAAACCCAACACAACAAAAGCAAGCAACACAGAATTAAACTCATCTAAGCTAACATAAAAATCACACATAATGGTCAACCTAAACAAATATACAAAACGAAATCTAAACCTAAACCAACAGGCAAATTTAAGAATTGCTCACATGTGTGTGTGTGTGTGTGTATCACTGTGCACAACTGTTGTACACAATACAGCACAGAACAGTTCTGCTAATTTTCCATCCTAACCTCCAGACAATCATCACAGCTCTGATGCTGTCTACTGGAGGGGGTCATTAGGACAGAATTAATCAGTAAACTGTTAAATAGTAAGTACAGTGTTGACCTCTGACAATCATGCAGAGTAGCTGATGTCTTGGCTAGGTTGTTCTGAGTCTCTGTCAGCTTCCTCGTCTCATTGTCATGGCTGCTTTTGTACAAAATCAACTCTGACTCTGCTACTGCATACTAATCACGCACACACACACACACATACATAACAAGGTTTGTATTTACTACAAACAATTACAACATGCTATACAGCAAACAGCAATAAAAACGAAAATTTAAAAATGTAAAATAATGTAAAATGTAAAAAATTTAATGTAAAATTTCACTGCATTTTCACAGAAAGCTAAATTGTCTCTGCTGTGCATTACTCTATATCACTTTTTATTCCCAAGCCGACCCACATGTAGTTCACATGCACTCGGTTTTAATTTTGACTTGCAATGACTTTGACTGACCTTAAACAGACGTTCAATGATATATAAAAAGTGGTTGGCATTCCCTGTTACTGCTCTGTGGGATATATTATGTTAACCATAAGTGGTCTGAAGAGCACGGTAGAGTACATGTTACAGTACGTATGGTTGGTTCAGTACAGGTGAATTAAGTTTCATCTTCAACACTGTGGATCAAGATCACCCCTAACATCTAATCACCTATTTCCTGTTCCTAACAAAATTTCGTAAAACAGCTGAGTAAATCTGCTGAATAAAAAACAGCAAAATGAAGCAAACACAAACTTGTGATACCAATGAAGGCATTAATTAAGCCTCAGCTGAAATGGTATCCATGGATGCAAAAAGAAACATTATGGAGCAAAACATCATGATATACAGTATGTCTGCTGTGAACTACGATGTAACCAGATATATGTATCCACCTTGGACTTTTTGTCATTGACATCTTTCTGAAGATCCAGCAGCTCCTCTTCCTTTGCCTCCTTCTGCTTCTGTAAATCCTGCAGTAGACATTGACCACATAGCACAACTCTATCAAGCACTCACAAGATGACATTGACTGACGGAGTTAAGGTTTTACATCCAATCCGACACAAAATAGGTCATTTTGCAGACATTCTTCCCAGCCAATCTCTTGGCTAAGTAGTGAAAAACTAAATAAGCAAGCAAGCATCCATAACAAAATATACTACAACATAAAATTAACACACAAGACTAAAGCCAGGTTTGGTCGCCTCCTATGACCTCCAGTCTGAAAATGGAATGGGTCTATTCTGGAAGAAGTAGATAAGTCAGGAAATAAATAAGTAAGAAAGAAAGTATAAGGAATATAAGGAAGAAAGAAAGGAAGGAAGTTAAGTTAAGTTAAGTTAAGTGAACAAACACAATTCATATAGCATTGAGGTAAATTTATCAGGAAATTAACCAAAATCTGATAATTATTAGTTACAAGAGACAGTTAACTTACATGGTTCAGAAGAGAACATACGTGCTCAGCCTCATAGGTTTGCTACACTCTGTCTTCCACCGTTCCATCCAAGTGAGAAATGCTCACCTGAGTCTCGGACTTGAAGCTGTCCATCACTTCTTGCAGGTTTTGTTCCTCCTTCGTCTTGTCACTGCGTAGTGCGTCCAGCTGCTTCGACCGTTCACTCAGTTCCTTCTCACTCTTCTCTGGAATCAGCTGCAGGTCTGCCAGCTGTGTCCAGCCAACAAACACACGACACACACAGCTATTCCATGACTATTACTTCATCAGAACACTGCCGTCTCTCTTAAATCTTTGCTTCTTCAGTTTCATCACCGCAGGTCCTACTGTTTGTTTGCCTTTCTCCTCTGCGCGAGCTATTTGCCAACTCTCTTCAAAATACACTACATATTTCTGGCATGCAGACTTGAAGTTGTCTGTTAACTTCCTGGAGATAACAACCTGGCTCACATGCAAGTCATTCAAGAGCTTAATTTAACAAAAAAACAATCAGCCCAGCTGGTATCTGCAACTAGCAGCTAAGACCAAACCCTAGTGTGCCTACAACAAGACATGTGACTTGACAGCTACAAGATTACTCTTCAGCAGGCATACTACACTTACTGCTTTATAACAATGTCATGTACATACATGTCACCCAGCAAACTACTGACCTCTATTAGAGCTTACAACTCAGTAAAATAAAATTTGATTCGATTCGCTCAAAGGAAAAGATTTTGATTCGATTCAACAGTGTTTAGTGCGCTGAACTCTGGTCTGACACTCAGACACTCTGATCACTCAGATGAGTCACGAGTTATAACTAGACTAACTGACTAGCGAAGACTGCAGACTCGAACAAAAAAGTCACGGTCAAATGGAACAGCCGATGTTTTCTGAAAACAAATCAATGTGAATCAATTCACGTGGAATAAAATCAGAGCATCGATTCGAATCGCGAATTGGAATGCAATACCATCTATACTTTCATGCATACATAGCAGAGCAGAGAAAGGTAACACGACCTTCTTCTGTTCCTGAGCGAGTGACTTCTCAAGTTTCTTGGCCTGACTGTGAGCATGCTTCAAGAGCTCACGCTTCTTTGTGTCTTCAAGCTCCAGCTGCTTGAACTCTTCAGTCTTGTCGTCACATACCTTGGTCAGTTCCTCCAACTTCCTGCATCACACGTCACAACAATCCACGCATGCTGAGCATACACAGTTAATAATGTGACAACAACACAAAAACACGGCACATTGCAAACCTCTGATTCTTGCCTTTTCTGCCATAAGTTCAAGTTCCGTGCCAAGCGTGACTGTTGCTTGACTTTACTATAAAATGATGAACAAACAGTTGTATTATCTTCAGACTGCAAAAAGGCCGATGGCGTAATAGCAATTGGATCTGCATAGCTTCTTCTTTGGCCATATTACAATTATCATCTTGCTTCTTGAAAATGCTGTTGTCTTCACATAACAATCTATCAAAACTTTCGGTCAGGGTACAAGCAAACTGTAACGTGACATACTTTTGCGTTTTCTGGGCATCTTTCGTCTTCTCCTTCTTGTTCTCGTTCAGCTGTGAAAGCTTCAGGTTAATTTCGTCGACTTTTGCCTTCGCAGCGTCTCGTTTCTCGGTGTCTGCCTTCTCACACTCCATGCACTCCATGCTACACACCAGCCAGCCACATCTCACACAGGCACTTGCAACTTACTTGACACCTACATGATCAATGTGGCAAATCTGAAGACAACTCAACTGTACCTGTACAGTAGCAACATGTCTACCTGTGTATACAATCTCTCTGTTCAGCACATCAGTCAAACTAACCAAACTAATAGTCACATCAACTCAGCACTAAGCAGTGAGCACATGTCAATGTCAATCAATGTCAATCGTGGATTTATATAGAGCTGAACATTAGACTAGCTGTACATACAAGCCACCATAACACAAAATAATTACTAGTGACCACCTAATATGAAGTCCGAGTTTGTTAATAAGAGAGCAATAATGGAACCAAAAACTCAGAATCTTTACATATTCACTTCTCAGCCTGGCAAAATTTATGCAACGCAAACATGCAGACGAGGCAAAATATCAATGCTGCACATCACCGCATGAACAGTTCACTTAAAGCAACAACAGAATTATCGCAAAAACAAAACACGAGTATCAAACAGAATTATCGCTAAAACAAACCGAGTATCAAACAATAGTCACACTGTAACCTACACGTATTTCTGAAATAAGACGTTTTTCTTGGTGACAATTTCGTTTTCTATCTGGAGATATTCAACCGCCTCATCCTTGATCGATTGCAGGTCTTCCTTTTCCTTCTCCACTGCCTTCACGCGGTTCAACTGCACACACTCCACTGTGACTCACGGAGCACGTTTCAATGTCTTACATGACACACTTCAGACACACGCCATACTAAGGCTGATAAAAAACGGATATTTCCTGCATTAGTTAATGCACATGTGAATCTGATTTCACAACTACTTATACAAGAAAAGATTATTAAATAACACCAAGTCGTCAAGCTGTGTGACACAATTCAAGAATTCATTTATGACAAAATTCAGGTACTGATTTATGTGACACAAAATATTCCACTATTGATTTATGACGAAATTCAAATACAGATTTATATGATAAGACCCACCATCTGACGCATGTGCTTACATCAGTTTTGTTTGTAACAAGGTGTCGCCCTAACAGGACATAACAATACTGGCCAGCCATGCAGTGTCGGCCGCCTGACTGCCCACGCGCCCGGCTGCCGGCGTGCTGACCATCCACACGCCCAAAGGCAAACCCAATCGCCAGCAGCATTCCCACGCTGCGTTCCACGTGCCCGGCTGGTACGCCAGCAACGTTACAGACGACGATGACGACAGACGCCAGGCCATTAGGCGGGCCAGTAATAAATGTCTCCATCGACTGCAAGTCACCTGAGTAGCTCTGACTGATCAACTCACAAAGCACAACATGCTACAAATGCTCACGGCAACAGCTGCAAGTGAATCAATTCCCGCCAGACAGACAACAGTGAGGTAACGATGACAAAACCTTTTCACGGCGCAGCTCGTTGAGCTCCTCAACGCGCTGTGACAGAACAAAGATTGGCTGCTGATAGCGACTGCTGCCAATGATGTCCTCAAGGAACTCCAGCATTCCATCTTCATGTTCAGTCGTGGCCTTTGGCTTCATCATCGCTATCTGCTCCACCTCACCCTGCCGACAAAACTAACACTTAATACCCACACAACCATTTTACGGTCATTGTACACCTGTGTTAGGTGGCACTCGCTCCCCTTAAGTACTGCAGGATTTTTTTGGAGTAAAATTTTACTGCCCGTATCCCCATACTAATAACAACTACCATCATAACTCGTTATATCGAGGTCTAAGGGACCGGCAAAGTATGTTCAATATATCCAAAGTTTTATATAATCTCACGACAATGTGACGGCGTCCAAACCTACCCTCTACTTCGCTGCCAGCACAACCGCGCGCTGCCAGACAGTTGACAGCCACATGCAATGCAAGACAGTAGTACATGTAACTTGGTTAGTATGTTGTAAGTAAGTAAGTAAATGGCTTATATAGCGCCAAGGTCTTTGTCCGTCGGTGTTAAAACTTACAAGAAGTAGAATGTTATATTAATAAAAAGTAAACATCAGCATGTGGTGTCCAGCAGCAGCAGCTACAAAAGTAGTTTTCCAGGTAAACCTGAGTTTATCACTTACAATTCGTTATCTTCCTCCAATTGTTCTGGAGTTAGTTAGTTGGATTTTAACGTCCCCTTTCAACACAAATATGGCTATAGCAAAGACGAAAGATCAGGGGTGGAGAGCTATCTCTACCCAGTGAAGAAAGGCCAGCGATATATTAACCTCAACCCTGGCCATCTTTTTGTTCAGCAGCCACCTAAAAAGAAAAAGGGATTGAGAGGCTCATTTAAATTATTATGCTAGCACCTACAACAGGGTTAACGCACTCGGCCGCCATGTGCTCCCTTTACACTGACTATGCAATGCCATCAACTAACCCAGGTTTACCTGCAAAATGATCGTTTAAATGTATGTAGCCAGGAAAAAAAGTGTATTTATTTGGTTTGATGCGATTTATTCAAGAAATTAAACACACATACACCAGATTAACGGTATAGGTGTCTAACATTACTGCATGACAGCTTGTCATGTTTCAGCATCGACTTGTGATCACTGCCAACCTGGAGAATGAGGAATCTGTTGTGATCGAGGTCAATGCCACAGCCACGTAGGAGAGCTGCAACATCCTTGTAAGTCACCTTGCGATCATCGATCTACAGACCACACAATCAATGTCTGCAAGCAGTTCACACGACAACTGTTGGTTGGTTGGTTAAAGTTTAACACTGCTATCATCAAAACTGACCAGTTATCGTGCTTCTAGAGATATATTTTATCACATACATTTATAGTTTTGATGAAATCTATAACATTTTTACAATTTGATCGATTACAGAGTTCATTAATGTTAGTGCAAGAATAATATTTGTGAATTCAGCATCTTGCATCGAGTCATTAGTTTCATCAGGCAGCCATGCACCACTGTCTCTACTTACTGGCATGGCATTAACACTGCCCAATAGCCAAACTATCACTAATCATAAATGCTCCTCAGATTCAATTATAATCTACAAAGCACACACTCAGTTGCTCACTCACATTATGATTATTTGCTTACATGTTTTCCTACTGATGAGAGATTTACAGAAGAGCAAACTACTGTTCTGTGCTAGTCAATCACCTAATATGATGCACTAATTTATGCCAATCCACCCACAATGTTGTTTCTACCTGATCCCATTACCATCATCATTACCAGTGTGATGACAGTTGTAAGCATACAGTTATAACATTACTTGGATTAATATTTTAAACATACCGGTATATCTAAATTGAGCCAGTGACAATATATGAATGGCCCAAGCTGATCAAAAAAACCATCAAGCTTTTACTGTCAGGGTGGTCAGTGTACGATAGTACGTGCATGACCAGTTGTGACGAGAAAGCACAGCATAATAAACAAAATGTCACCATAATGGGACGTAACACTATTGGCCCGCCGTGCAGCCGTGGAGCTATAATTAGACTGCAGGCGGCATGACGTCATCGCCTGACCTGCGCAGGTGAAGCTGCCTGCAGGCCCGCCGTGGAATGTTACAGCTGACAACAGACGACAACAACAGACGTCAGCGACTGTTACTAGTCTGGCCCACTACACCATGTGTAGGCGGGCCAGTAATAACAGTTGCACATCTCTGCCTCCTATGACAACAGCTTGTCAAAACGGCTCTCACTGTTGTCAAGAAACAACACGTAACCTTGTAAGATGAACTGTTGTCTTTGCATGCTGTCCTAGACACAACAAACTGTGAACCAGGGACTACTTCATAATTGTCATCGCCAACCTGCATCATGCAACGCACATCATTTAGCAGCATCTGCAGCAGGACTTCAATTACACACAATAGGTGTCCACATATCTCACGGTCTCACCAACAAAATTTCCAACAGATTTCCAGCAGACATTTTGACAAAATTCTGGTAGATTTTTATACTGCCTCAGCAGAGTAGAAGCAATGTATTTAATACAGAATGTGACAATGAAAAATGCTCTTTGCTGAATTATTGGGGGCCAGTCTCAAGATAAACTTGGGCAACCAGTTTCCCCACAACTGAACGGGAGATAAATTGCATCACTGGATGTCCTTGCTATTGTTCCATTAGCCTACTTAGAAACTTCCAGGATAACCATTTAAATTCCAGGAAATTTCCAGCATTTCCAGGAGGGATTTCAAAGTCCAGTGGATTTCCGGCATTTCCAGTACACTTGTCAACATAACATCTGCGCAAGTATACTGTAAATTATTGTAACGATGCTGTTCTCGCTTGTGAATATGTTTTTTACAATATATATCAAGCTGCTCTAACTGCACACCCACCACGTGAGAGTGACCACTACCAAATATCACATGCATACACATATGAACCACAGAATGTACACGATTCATCCACAAGCAACAATTACAGCAATATAGGAGACATTCGATACAAGGTGATCCAAGAAAAACCAGACTTTTTAAGGATCTGCAAGTCTACTGTTTGTCAGAGAAGAACACCATCACAATAAAGCCTGCTGAGGGAAACATCCAAAATTTAGGCTAACAATTATTTCCTGGAGAAATCACAAAAAAGGAATAATGTCATAATTAATGTGTTTAGACTAAAAATTCGAAGAGAAGTACACAGGGTAATCTGAATTTTTAAAATGAGATGTGTGAAGTGAAGGACCTCAAACGTTCTGACCTTCTGTTGGCTGAAAAGCAACCAGTCAGGAGCAGAAACAGATTTCACGTTCTGTGACTTGTTAAAGTGCATTAATAGTCTAATTCACAGTGTTCCTTCACATTCACATATAACATTATTTCATTGTTTGCATTTGTCTCAATGCCTACAAAATTGCCTTAATGTTCTTTAATTATCCTTCGTAATACTTTCTTGAAACAGAGGTACTTGTGCATACCCCGTGATCAATTATCTTCTGGAAATGCACGCTAACAGTGCAGCTGTTAATATTGGGATGGTTGTCACTGGAGTGGATCAATACGCTGATTTTCTTCGATCTGATCTTGGACGCTCGATATCCAAACACAAACAGCATTGAGTCAATGACGTTAGATTTGCCGCTGCCATTTGGTCCAACTATTGCTGAAAAATTCTACAACAATGATGATACAAGCAATAACCATTTGTTCCAGCACTACTCAAGAAATGCAACACCACAACACTGCACAGATGGCCAGTTTATTTCTCACAATTACTGTCATCGTTATCATTGACTAACATAATACATTTTAACGAGAACTCAGTCTTTTGCTTTATGACTATCTGTCCAATTGATCTCTGTTGAAATGCCTGAACATGTCAGTACAAAGACAATATAAATAAATATGTACTACAGTAATTTACATCGACACAAAACTGCCAAAGTCACTGTTCAGTGTAAATGTAGAGCAAGTTAATAAATGTTTGTACATTAAGCATGTGACTAAATACAAGTCTAAATGCAACAAAAGCAGTATTCATTCATTCCGACTACGAATAACACTCGCTTGTAACCCTCCAACGGAAGCACAAGACTAATTGAAATTTCGGGCAGCGACAAAGACTTGCCTTATGAAATGGTCCGAGAGTTTCAGTTCCAGCATACGACTTGAAGTTCTCATTAACAATGCGAGTTATCATGAGTCGAGGACCACTGCCATCAAACGACATGGCATTCTCAGGTGCTGGTGGTACGACAATATCTTCATATTCTGTTGACATACATCAATGGACAAATTTTCACTGCATTGCAAGAATGGTGCTTGTTGTTCATTATTAGATATCTAGTTCAGATGGTCATGCCTCTTCATCAGTAATGCCTGTCAGAAGTCAGCTACAGAGCAGTCAATTAGTTGCAAATTTCTACTTTGCAAAGTACTGTGATCAGCATGTCTGTATGTATGTTTGTCCACTGGCATATCTCAAGAATACAAGCATCCGAACTTCATGTAAATTTTATGTACATGTTTACTGTGGGTGTAGCTCGGCACGCCGCCACTGCCGCCACCGACACTGCCTCAGCGTGCTGGCGTCCAGACTCCAGTTTAGTCTGCTGTCTAAATTGATTACAGTAGCTAAAATGGAGCAGTTGGAACTTATGTTCTCTGACTACTATTACATTAACACTATCATTAAACATCATCGCTGGGGCACTTTTGGATTTCACCTATTATCATTTCACATGAGCCAACCTTTGTTAAGTGATCGAGGCAAGCCCTATAGAATCCTAAAACTAAGCTAACATCTTCAATGTGTTGTATTGCGAAATTACCTTTCCATTACAAATGTATGCTTGGAAACAAAATACGTATACTAACGAGGAATACCACTGCTGGGAACTTGATTCAAACTGGAAGACAACAAGTCGGATTCCTCCATTCTGTGTTGAAAGAAAACAACATGTACATACATCAAATATGCAGCAACTTCTCACCATTCAAAAGCTAATGTCAAAGCTTTGTGTAAGTATGTTATGAGATAATATTGTGATATGTTTTATTTATATGTGATTTGTGGTGTTTAGGCTAACCCCTAACATTACCCCAAAATGTTAATTTTAGTTCAGCCTTAACAACTGACATCAACCAACAAAAGCCATACATCACCTCAGACTAACTATTAACTATTGATTTTACGATTGTTGGTGGGTTCAATAAACACATTCTGCCTTATCGCATCTGTATATGCTATCATCTACTGAATGTAAGGTCAGCCTCTGCGACTGGTTTCTAGACTGTTGTCTGCAAGAGGCTCCGAAACAGGTAACATCTTGGGATGGTGCCGTTACACTAGCCACAACCCTACACGGCCCACAGGCCTAAGCAGAACAAGTCTTTGCTGGCACTGACAGACCCACGTGATGCAGTGCCTCAGAATCAGGCCCACCATGTTGTACACAGATGTCGATGGTCAGTGTGATAAACTGGTGATGAAACCGTCATCAGTTTATCACAATGACCATCCAACTAAGTTGACAGCACCTGAGGCGATCAGCTGATATGATTGGTGCCCACCAAAATTTAAATGGTTCACGTGACCTAACCATGGATAGTTTGCAATCCATGGTCTAGCACTTGCTACCGTCAACCTACCTACCAAGTTTGAAGTCTCTATCTCCACTCACTATGAAGATATGAAAGGCGATACAAAATGTCAAACGAGGTGGTTTGGGGTGGTTAGTGTCACTCAAAGTCACTGGAAATAGCACCAATCGATAGAACACATACAAGTTCCTAATACCATTCCATGGTAACCATGTCCCTATCTTGCACCGTTTCTGAGATATCGCGAGATATTGGTCGAAAATCGCTGTTTGAAACTACCCCACCTCTATCTGGTGCCTCCGTTTCGGGTGACCCCAATGGAATTTCGCCTAGATTTTTGGCGTCCCTGGGCTATCGTATGGTGTTGTTTGTGGGATTCTACATTTAGCCATTTTGATACAATATTGGCATGTGACAGATAGACGGACGGACGTACACATAACGACAGCATATATTGCGCTAGCATAGCATCGTGCGGTAAAAATGAGCACAAGTGACGGCGATAAAAAACAAGCGAATACAACAGTGTTTGTCGCTGATGTAAATATAACTTTATGACTGAATAAGCATGGAATGAGTTGGTTTTACTTTGTTTGAATACAGGTTTCTGATTTTTTGTGCTCTGACTGTAAAGGAGTTACAGATAATAAATTTAATTGACATAATCACAAAGGAAATTGACAAAAATAAATAAAAAATAGCCTCATACGGGACTGATGGTCAACTCCTACATACTGCCAACTTCAAAGCTACGTGACACAAAAACTAAAACAAAAAATTAAAAAACTGGCCCGATAAGCTTTAGGTATTGTGCCCTAATTTAAGAATCTGCAGTCATTTGCCAGCACCCATTATAAATAGGGGAGCAGATAGCCTTTGAAAATGGCCAAATTTCCGACTTTCAAGGGCTCGTGACCTTGACCTTTGATCGGGTCATACTGCATACCATCATGCATCACTCATCGACCTCTACCTACATACCAAATTTCGTTGAAATTGAAGAAACTTTTTGTGGACGGACGGACAGACGTACGGAAGGACATTTGAGACCCACTTTATTAGGACGACTCAAGGAGTCGACCTAAAAACTATTGTTGGTATCTTCATTGATTTTTCAAAAGCATTTGACGCTGTCGATCATGATACGGTGCTGAACAAAATATCTCTGCCAAGAAATGTTTTCTGAGTTATTTAAGTAACTGACAGCAGTATGTGCAAATACAGCACGTTAACTCTGACCTATGTATTATTAAATCTGGAGGTCTACAGGGTACTATTCTTGGGCCATTATAAAGAAAAATAAAACACATTTTATTTTATTCCATACGCACAACAAGAATACTGCAAGTTAAGTTTAATAAAAATTGACTACACTGGAATTAGTCAGGGAACACATGAAGTTTAGCGGTACTCATAGGAAATGCACTGAATATTTAACAGCATTGGTACCTTTAATTGTTGAAAATTAAACAGTGAGTGAAGGGACGTGTTATGAAGTTTAGAGGTACGTATTGTAATGCACAGTATTGGTATTTACGGTTGTGTTTTTACATTTTAGACATTGATTTCGC
>Ga0209780_1001403_pt1 | contig 15793 bp, 12 predicted proteins | sample WorMetexBAHAMAS2_FD_187384 | JGI IMG/M metagenome (GOLD analysis project Ga0209780, IMG submission 187384) | Marine gutless worms symbiont microbial communities from Max Planck institute for Marine Microbiology, Germany - Inanidrilus exumae... | ecosystem: Host-associated > Annelida > Digestive... | reverse complement strand
ATGGATGCATGTTGCTTTTGTTGTGTTTAATTTAGTTTTTCAGTACCATCCAAGAGATTGGCTGGGAAGAACGTCTCCAAAATGACCTATTTTGTGTCGGGTGGGACTTAAAATCTTAATCAATTAGTCAGTTAATTAATAGTTTCTTAATTGTCTTCTATTGCACCGTGTCTTCACCTGCATCACATCTGCCTGTGCCCTGTGTGGTCCCTGTGTACGCAGACATCTTTGAGGCTGATGTGCCTGCTTGTTCTACATGTTTTTACCGTCTCCACATATAGCACGTACTTGAAATCTGCTGCAGTTGTCCATCTTTGAGGCCACACAAATAGCACCAGATGGGTGTATCATGTCACTGTGTGCGCCCACTCACCCATACACCACCAAATGTCTTAGCACTCGCCGCCGTCTGATAGTGTCCTTGCAGCCCCTTACAGTCAGATAGGAGACAGCTGACTGTGAATACAAACATACAGTGTTCATCTAGTTGCTGTATAACTATTACTATGTTGAATCAATTGAAGTGGTATAACCGACTCTGATACACTGATACCTTCAAATTTATCCATATCACAAGTATTTAGTGTCTTATATCTGTATTTGTCTTTCACTAGTTTGCATATCAGTGCACAAAAATTACACTGAATTGTGTTTATTGATTTTAACAGGTAGACAAGATGTTTAGTCATGAGCATTCCGAGTCACAACAGACTGAGAGTCTCTTAATTTCTGAATCAAACTCTGACAGTTCTGAGTTGTCTAGTGACAAACTGCTGTCTACACAACAGCTGGAGATATTGCCGGCTACTCCTGACACCCCAGGAATGCCCGTTACGCCCGCATCACTTGTCAATCATTCCGGCCTGCTGTCGCCAGGACTGTCGTCACCCGGCGCCCAGTCGACGTCATCTGGCAGTGGTGGCACTCCAGACCCCGTTCATGATCTTCCTGCCGAGCTGCTTGCTGCTGGCTGGCGGCGATTCTGGAGCCGACGAGAGAGACGGCCATACTTCTATAACAAACTTACGTCGGAATCACGATGGGAAATGCCACCGTTACAAGGACAGGTTCGTCGTTGAAGTCTGTTTCTTTTGTTGATTGACTCTAACAGCATTGGTCGTATCAACGAAGTTACTCTACGTCGAGCCTCGTTAGTACTGGGATGGGTGACGTGTTCGGGTCTGACTCCCAGAGGCGGCACTTTATTTCGGTATGTAACCACCCAAGCCAGGTCGACTCAGCTGCAAATCCAAGGTCTTGAAAGTCCTGAAATATTAGTTGTTGGTTTATGAAAATTTTGATTGGATAATGAATGGCTATTGATGTGAACTTTTCTCCGTGTTAGGAAAAGGAAAGGAAGAGTATCTATATAGTGCCATTTATACTATGCATTGCATAGTCTCAAAGTGCTCAGTTTTACCTGCAAATTACTCCATGCCCGCCTTTCCTTTATTGTAATAGCATCACTGAAGATGCATTTGTTGCCCAACGTCTTGTTTGTGACCATGTGGGCGCTGTTGGTGGGCTGTAGAACATTGATTGCAGCAACAAGAAACTGTTGATGGCAGCTTCTCAGCTAGACAGAAGTACCTGGCTCATCTTGATGATGAAAAGAAGAAGTAGGAATCCAGTGGCAAAGGAGAGAAGCAAAACGCACTGAACGATGAAATTGATGCTCTAAAGAAGAAAAAGGGATGTCTACAGATGGATGTTGATGCAATGATAACATCACCTGATGAGTATGCAGAGGAGAGAACACACCAGATGACTTGTATAGTCAGACAGCTTATGCAGATCTGCCTAAGAGAAATCGTCTGAACTGAAGGCAGTTGATGACCAACCAGAGGCAAAGATACTGCAGTTAAAGTATTCTGACTAAATTACAACATCATGTGTAAATGTGTGTGTACATGTGTTTGTGACAAACTGTCGCTGGACATCATTTCTGCATACATACACGTTGACATCAGCTACTCTGGACAGAATATTATGGTTTATTAAGGAAAGGATTGAAATCTGTTGCAGTGTAAAATAATGGCTGTATGTAGACGAGTGGTGTACTGGAGTGTCTTGCAGAGTGTCCACAGTTGTCCTAGAAAAGTCCTTGAAAAGATCCTTGAAAGTCCTTGAATTCTACAGTCACAGAAGAGGGTGTACCCTAATAATGACTATAGAGAGTGTTCAGTTGGATGAATTGCACATGATAGAGATCTACACTGGACTAATGCCATTGCGGAAGTACTTAAGTGATATTGAGCTGAGCAGTGACAGTTGATTTCATGCCAGTCAGGGATGAGTTGCTTGCATGAGATGTCATGCTAGGAGTCAATTTCAGTGACTGTGTCCACTGCAGACAAGCAACAGCGGCTGTATATGCTCATTTGTTTGGATCAGAATTATAAGCTAAGCAAAATATCAATTGTCAAAATTGAAGGGTGTTGGTTTTATGAAATCGTATTCTGTGTTGTAAGTACGTCTTATTCTGGTAGCGGTCCAGTGTAATGATGTGACTGTATTACATATTCATATAACTCAAAGTAATGTGGCACAATTTCAGTAATTTCAGGTAGAAAGATTCGCCATTTAATCTTCATGCAGATTTGTAAGGAAACAAGATTCAGTTATTTTTGTGGTTAAAAATAACAGATATGAGTGTTACAGTGCTGTAACAGAACACAGAAGATTTAGTGAAATGCAGCTTTAGCAAAAATAAATACGTCGCATAAGTTGATGTCACTTCTGAAGCCGTGGCAGAAATGCAGCAGTGTAGGACTAGGACCAGAATGAACTGATGCAAGTATTATGTCAGAGTGACCTATGCTTGAAGCAGTCCAAAGCTGACGAACTACTGTCTGTATATACCATAGAAACGAGCTCTTCTGGCTTCAGATTTTACCTCATCGCAGAGAAGTTGGTTAAGATAAGTTCAAACTAGATGGCTGTATTGTGTTGAATGAACACAATACAGTACTCGGCTTGAAGCGCTTGGCTATCTGTGCAACCGTCTATTTGGGCATCCAAAGAAGTGGTGAAAGTAATTTGACATTAGGTGCATCGCTGCTGTAGACAGATGGTTCAATGTAATTCGACAGGTGATGGCAATGTGTCCCTTGCCAGGACCAGCGGCAATTAACAATATACGCAGAGTGCCCCAATTTTAATTCAAAACGCTTCACTTCCAGCGGAGTTATAGCCGAACGCGTGAACACCGTCGAAACGCGCCATAAACATCATGCAGCTTTTGCCATTGATTTCAGAATACGGGCACACAGTTCAGCTCCAGAACTGTCACCTGTGCTGAAGACGTCTACTAGTCGCTCCACACGACGTGACATTCTCCCTTCCTGCATCTCCACGTACCACGGCAGCAGTATCTAAAAACTCGTCTTAGTGAGCTGCCCTCAACGCTAAGATCTCTAAATGTGTGGCTGTGGCTCCACTGCTCTTGACTAATACTTCCTTAACCTAATGGAAGGTGATTGTAGACTTACGCAACTAATTGGCACATATGATGAGATGATGTAAATCTTTAGTCGTTACTAATTACCGGTAATCAAAGTTATTTTTGCACAGTTACTGTTTTTGATTGTAAACGAAATAGGCCTAATAGCTCTCATTTGCTGTATGTATATAGTTCATGGCGCCACCTGGTGATTACAAATATATCGCATAGTGCGCAATCTTCATCCGATCATCAACTGTTGGGGCCTGGGGTACATTCCGCGGTACGCTATATGGGAGTGTACAGACCAGGGCAATGACTTTGAATTGATTCCAACAATGAAAATGGAAACTAGACTTCCCGTAGAGATTCAGTTTGGCCGTGAGTATGCAGCGATCTGTTATCATTGAGGAGTTATGGCGGCCTGAAGTCGCCAGAATTGGAAAATTTTCCAGAAATTTTTTCGTTTTTTGGAAAAACGACCCCTTATGATAAAATTTTCAAAATTCTGTTTGGAAAGTTTACATCGCGACACCGATCGATGTTGTTGTGTGCAAAATTCGTGAAAATTATCCAACGGGAAATCGGTGAAAGCATGCGTTATTTACCTGACCAAAAAAACTTTTTTCTGGTCCCTCACTGTGGTTACTGCGCGGATCGCGCCCAAAGTCTGCCACATTTGGCTGACAACTTTCCAAATTTCGTCCAAATCGGTTTACTTTCAGCGGAGTTATAGCCGGCCGTGTGAAGGCCGTTGAAAATGCGCCATAAAGCATTTCCAAGTACTCGGCGAAGCATAGCTTCTCGCCGAGTAAATCAACACCACTGAGCATTCATAAAGATCGCACTAAAAAATAACTTAAAGCAAATAAAAGGCTTCTAATATCAGTTAGTCCTTGCAAACATACGTAGCAGACTCTTAATTAGTCCATTATTTATATTAATATTAATTGTGTCTTTTTTTACCATAAAAGTACTAATGTTGCACCATATTTATATGTCAAAATGCTGTCTACAAGTATAATTGTGGGATTGGCCCTTATTAAACTCAGTGTTTTCCATGTAATGTTGTTGGTAGGCTGATCCTCTTACAGATCCATTAGGCATTGGTGGAAGTCCAGTGGGTTCTGTGCATTCCCATCATCCAACTGAACACTCAGCTGACACACTTCCACGCAAGAGAATGTCGAGTGAAGATTTAACTGTTGCAAAACGACCATCTTTCAACTACAGGTCTGTAATCAATCATTCTCAGCTTTGCTATATGGTTAGTGCTTCTACCTGTTGGCTTCTGGTTATAATAAAAATAGTGCCTTGCAGTTGTCAGCTCAGCACGATTTACGTACAGTGAGGCATTATACTGTGGAAAGCTGTTAATGGTTAACAGCTAAACTTTATATGAATTGTGCCAAGATCATGCATAAGAAATCTCTGTAGGGTATCTTTCTTGAAATGTAAAAAATGCATACATATTGACATCTGTTGAGTGTATTGACAGTTGACACTGCTGACTGCGTGACAAACCGGAAAAGCATCCAGCCTGTACAAAATGTCTCCAAAGGTTCCTGTTTGGGACACATCTTGGGGGGCCCTGCAAAACCTTAATTAATTTCAGAAAAATAGGCTGGTTGACAGTTAGTTGGTTGCGTGGCACAGCGGTAGAGGTATATACAACAATGCGCTATATAAATCAACTTTTACATTACATTACATTACATAGAAAGGTCGGTCTTTGGCCGGCGAACTTTCCCTGTCCTGCGCTTGACCTGTAGCTGACAGGTGATCACTTATGTGGGTAAACCGTCCACTGTAGGTCAACCAACCAGGCCAACTCAGCCTTTCATCCCTTCGGGGTCGATGGATGAGCAGTGAGCTGCAATTGGATGTCTGTCACTTCAGTTAACGGTGGCGCCATCTGGTGAAACGCTTACGAAGTAAAGGCAGGCGTGGTGTATTTGCAGGTAAAACTGCGCGATCCATGCCTGAGCACTTTGAGATATACATAGTATATAAATGGTGCTGTATAAATACTCTTACTTACTTACTTACTTAGTACTAATTACGTCCTTAGGTTTCCTTTTGGAGGTCATGCCCAAGAGCAACAAATAGCATTCTTGACAGCTGGCAGCTGCTTGTTCCTCCGTCTCATGAAGGGAAGGATGAAAAGCATGTATGCAAGTGTGTATGTCGTATATCAGAGCAACATGGCTACTGAAGGAAAGCATTGTACTGCAACACAGGTGAGAGTGACCAGATGGATATTGTGTGGTGCAAAACTGGAGGAATTGAGACAGGCGGGGAGCAGGGGTTATATCACTGCTGCAATGTTGCAGGTTGAGATGCTTTGGTCGTATTGTCAGAAATCATGGGAGGGATTGGGTGTAAATGGAGGGGGGGGGGTTGAGATTTTAAAAAGGTAGATGTAATTACTTGATCTGTGCAGCCAGTTGCCACTCATGACTTCCTTGTTCCTACAGCAGATTACTGACTGGACTTCATTCTTTATTCACCCACCGACGGACAGAAGGAATGCCACTGATGCATCAGTGACCTGTTTATATCGTCGTAAATTGAGAAGATGTATTCACGTAAACCAGAGTGAAAGTAATTTTCAATAACCTATTTCGAAATTACTAGCAAACTGAAGTAAAAGCGGAACAGAGAAATTTGACGAACAATGGGAAGATTTGCCGAAATGCACGTCGCCGTAGCTATTGTTACTATGGTAATTGGTAATGGTGAACGTTGTCTGAGATACAAATACACCAATGACTTTGATGCATGGATGGACATAGGAAAGTGGAGTTAATTTAGCGTTATTGGGACTTGAGACTATTATCGGCCATGAAGGGGTGTGGTGGGGTTGCACACTGCGGGAGTAGTCTGATATCTACAATTGCCTTGTTATGCAGTTGCATCTTGGTTGAATTTTTGAAGATTTGTTTGATATCGTCGCTTGTTTACTGGCATTTTTGTTACATTACAGCCCGTTTTGGAACTTCTCTTTAGCATCAAACGTGGTTTTGTATGAACGCCGCCGCTGTCACTTTCTGCCTCCGAATGCCGAGATTGAACTGATGCGAGCGCAGTTGGTTGCTAAACTCCGAAAGAACTACCAAGAGCTGTGCAGAACGAGAGAGTGTAAGTATGTTGTGGTTTGTAAACGTAAAGCTGCCATGCTTCTGTTGAGCATGGGAATGTTTGTTTATTTCACTTCTTGATTCCTTGAACTTCTTGATGGTGACAGTGTTGAGTATGTGACATATGACCAGGCTGGCGCTTTCTATCACGGCTGATGCTTGACCAGTACCACGTAAATAACCAATACCAAATAAAGTAGACGTGCTGCATGTCCGATTAACTGACTTGTATGCAGCACACCAAAACCTGCCTTTCCTGCTTAATCGAACCCTCCCTCTATAGGAATATCAATACCAGGGCAGGTTGTGATAAGTGCATCAGTGTGCCATATTTCGTAGAAATCGCTCAAACCGCAGCCGTGATATCGCGATTATTCGATTTTTCAAGATGGCGGCCGCCGCCATCTTGAATTTTCAAAATTTGAAGCTTTTAATGGTCAGAACAGTCAAGAGGGTCGAACTGCATAACCATGCCAAATTTTGTCGAAATTGCTTGAACCGCGGCTGAGATATGGTGATTTGTCGATTTTTCTATTCACGCCCCTTTCTGGGGTTTTAAAATATGGTGGGGGTAAATATTTAAAATCTAAGTAACCTATAGCATCAGCGTCAGACGCTCTATTTGCTGGTATAATTTTTATGCAAATCTGTTCAGCGGTTTGGGAGGAGTAATTACACACATACATACACACAGAATTTGGCCAGTGCGGCTCTTAGTATATGGGTGACGCTCAATACCAAACTTGCTTATATATTCTGAACAAAGTTAGTTCACGACGGTTGTTGACTGTATTAGTAGAGTGGGTTTTGCTGCCTTTTGGCGTAATAAACGATGATTAGTTTTCACTATGTTATGTGCAGTGTTAAAAGTGTCAAAATTTGTACAGTCGTCGACTTTGGCAGCCAGCTTTCAGTCAGAAGTTTCATCATGGTGAAATAGTAGGGCACTATAAATGCCATATTTATGGACTAGATTTGATGTGAGCTACTACAGTACTACTCTATTCAGTCGCCATTCTCTGAGGTGAACCTAGGTCAGCTAGTCCCCCCAGTCCTATACCTTTTCTGGAAGTGAACGTCTGTTAATTAGTAGAGTGGGTTTTAGGGGCAGCCACCCTACCATCAGTGTCAAAGCAATGAAGGGAACAAAAATGCACAAACCCTAACCAGTCACTTGGCTTCATCATTCCTTCACCCACAACTGGACTCTGACGGAAGGGGTGTTGCTTCCTGTACACTGACAGTGGTGAAAAAGGTAAAGGCTTCCCATACTCGTAAATGAGCGTTGGGCCTAGAGCTGATCCCGATGTACAGGCAGTCAGCCCGCAGGTGACTGTAAGTCATCCACCCGGCAGTAGGCTGCCATTACTTTCCGCCAGGCCTGTGGTTACCTTCCCAGCTGCAGGGCATCAGCGCCCCTTGGCCAGTACCAAGTTATACTGCTTGGTGACAACAACTTGCCAAAGGTTGTTATGCAGCTTTGCCCCAAATAGGATTTGAACCCACAACCTGTTGATTGCAAGTCCAACACTCCACTCGTTGCGCCACCTGACACTGGTACCTTCTACAATTGTTGTGAAATTTTTTCTAAATATTATCGATCAGATATGTCTCCATTGTTTGGAATTTCCTGGAAAGTAGTGGGCCGTCGTGAGACAGAGATTACACTTGAGATTACACTGTTATCAAGAACGTGCAGTTCTACTGCATTGTAGACTATTGTGAAAGGTAAGACATTGACACATATTCAACAACATCTTTGCGGAAGCTGTGTGCATCACTGCGGTATAAGTGTGACATCCGCTTTGACTGCTGTGTCTGTAGCAATTGATGCACCAGCAGAATCATTCAATCGATGGCTGCTGGAGCGCAAGGTTGTTGACCGCACACCCGTCGATCCACTACTGCCAGCTTCGTGTCCAGCCGAGCTGTCTCCTTCCATGTATCGTGAGATCATTGATGACATTCCACTGCGGATTATCAAGCCCAAGTATCAGGCTGACGCCCGTCGACAGTTGGTGAAGTATGCTGAGGCAGCAAAACGCATGATAGAGTCGCGTGCAGCAGCATCGGAGAACCGGAAGCTGGTGAAATGGCACGCAGAAGATGCGCTGGAGTGGATGAGGAAACAGCGCAATGCATCATTTGAGGACCATTTGGTGAGCGTGCGAAACTAATTTTAAAGTCCTGTGGTAAATTAAAGTAGGTCATCAGTCTCTGGTAACCTCATTTTTCATACTGTAAGACACTTTATTATTAGGCTGCGTCACATCTAGCGATAATGGCTGAATGCTACACACAGAGTAGTGTGGTTGGTCGATTGCTCACTCGCTCTGTTTGTTGGTCACATTTGTGAGCTCTGGCAGTCTGGCTGAACTGATCGAGATGCCGTTATGGGTGGTAATGTGGGTGTATTATGTGGTGTTTCCAATCTAACAAGGAGAAGGGACAATTTGAGGAGGGACGTGGTGGTCCACTGTAAAGTATAGGGACACTCTATAGTGAGCTGTGCAAAAACGGCTGAACCGATCGATATGCCGTTTGGGATTCTGACTCAGGTGGGCGCAAAGAACCATTTATTAGATAGGGGTTCAGATCTGAACAGGAGAAAGGGCACTTTTGTAGTGGAATGATTGTAATAAAGAGATTTGCAATGACGGCTTAACACTTATATTTGTGCTGTGCAATACATCTACAGAAAGCTCTTGCCATCGGAGATACAACATGTGCATTTACGAGAAATCAGCAATTTAAAAAGCAGACTTTTGTTTTTAAGCACCAACAGGCTGCATGTGATGCATAGCATGGCGGCTAGGCAAGCGGAAGTAGTATTATAAAAATATATTTGAATCAGCTGCCAAGATTGCTTGACAGTTCGCTGCAGCTAGAGACATCATGAACTGGCTTGTTGTTTGCCTGCCTTCTGTAAAATCGCACTGCACTGGATTGGATAATGTGCATTACATCGTAAACAAACGCATTGATGTGTACTGTTTATGATGAATGGTGCAGCATAATGCCCATGACATACGTACCAGAAACCAATATTGGTACCAGTTTTCTGGTACCAGAATTTGGTACCAGTTTCTGGTACGTATGTCATTGGCATAAGGACCGTTTCATCGTCAATAACGGTATACTGCAGAAGGGATAATTAAATCCTCAATAACGGCACAACGTGTGGCTTACAAGTCGGTGATTTTTGCACGCGGGTAAGTTGTGCAAAAACGGGTAAACTGATTCAGATGCCATTTGTGGGTTGACTCGTGTACCCAAGGAACCATTTATTACATGGGCGTCAAGTTCTGACGAGTTCATTTGCCACTGCTACAGGTAACAAGACTGTGATGCAGCCTTTCAGCAAAATTCTTAGATCACTTGTTATTATTAGTATTACGGATATTTGTAAAATGCAGGATCACCCGATGACCACAGGTGTGCTGTGCTAAGCAGCAGTTTGCCCGACGATCTCAGTGAATGAGATGGCGCATAGTCACTAATGAGAGATGCCAGATACGATGGACTTTCACTCTGCCTCGCCTTGTAAGTCAAAACTGTGAGCTTGTAGTCGGTGCGTTGTTTCACTGGTAACCAATGCAGTGTACGGCACAGTTTTGTAGCACTGCTTGTTCTCGCAGCTTGGCACACGGCTCTGGCCAGTGCATTCTGTGTCACCTGAAACTTCCAGAGATTATCAATGGACATGTGGTAGAGGAGCGAGTTGCAGTAGTCAAGGCATGCGGCCACAATGCTGAGCACAATCATCTTTGTAGATTCCATCGTTAACAACAGATGAAAGTGCCGTAACGCAGGATGTGGTAGTTGCAGCTTCACACCAACTCAGTTACGTGACGATTCATACTGATGTCTGGATCGAGCTTGACACCAAGCAGCTTGATAGTTGCTGAATTTGACAACAGTGCCCGCAACTTCCACTCCAATGCAGTACGGCACAGTTTGTCAAGTTCACCAGATGGCAGCACTGGCTCAAAGTAACTGAGTGCATTGACCTTGTTGCACTGCACCAGCGTGCCATACAGCATCGCTAACATTTTCGACAGGTTGAGAAGCAGCTTGTTCTCCAAGAACCACCGATTGACATCATCAGTACACTCTGAGACTGCCTTAAACGTCACATACTTGTTATGCTGCAGAGCTGCACACAACTGCTTACTTGACTGGCTCAAATTAACTGAGTGCATTCAGTTCATGCTCCTGTCACTTACTTACAGAGTCCTCAACCACCCAACCTTTATATTTTCATAACTCATCTTTGTTCAGCCTGCTCGCGGCACTCGCTGTTCATGTTGTCACCTTCACTGGTCGACTTAGATCATCCTCATATGATGTATGAATAACTAATCGTTCCTTTCTATATGCTTTACTGCTCTATGGAATCAACTCGCTGTTTCTACCTGTCAGCCTTACATCCCAGTCTTCATTTCTGTGACTCACCTGTTTCTACGCCTGTCACATCATCTTCCTCTGTTGTTTCACCACTTTATCACCGATAATTCTCTCACTCCTTCACTCCCAGCTTAAAATCTACCTGTTTCACAAATCCTTGTCACCATAGACTCTTCCTCCCTCAGGACTGCCTCCACGGACTACTACCGGGATCATTTCTTCTAAACAACTTGGTTTTTGGTTTTACTTCTTATCTTTATTTTTCCATTTTTGGTTCTGTGCAATAGTTTAAGCTCGCTATCCATCAGCTGTTCGGCACATATTAAACGTTAGCTGTCATACTGTGTCATATCATATGTACATAATATTTGCAAGCCCGGCCATGACCGGTTACTGGTTTGTATGGTGAGAGGTGTAGTCTCAGTCAGGTGAGTAGTCTGTGTGTTGTATTGTAGGAGCGCCTGGCACACCTGCGTCGTCAGTGCCAGCCTCACCTGGCTGAAGCTGCATCAGTGTCGATTGAAGGCATCTGCACCAAAGTCTATACATTGTCGTGTGACTATGCACACAAACTAGTTGACCGACATCGGCAGATCTTTGCTGAACATCACATTCAGTGTACGCTATGATCATTACTCTGCTGTCTTATTTGAACACTTACTACTGCTGCTATGTACAGTAATTCTGCTCATGTAATCTGTCTTTAGGCTGAAAAACCTGTGCACATTTTGAACATTTTGATTAACTACACAACGGTGATTTGTCAAAATTGCATTAAGTGACGTGACATAATCCTCTGTGACCATGTCCACTCAAAGAATAGTTAAATATGTTACACTTTTAACAGTTCATTGACATTGACCTAAATGAGCAGAGCAGCATATTAAGTTATGGGAAAAGTCGTAGTAAACTTTCATTATAGTCTAAACTGTGACAATACAAATATGGCATATTGTCATTGACATTGTGAAATTTGTCTGGAAATCTGCCTCACAAGCAGTGTTATTTGACAAAAACTGACAACTGAATCAGTCTAATCATGCAATATCAGAAAGTATCTGCCATCATTGGTTTAAACCACTGAAATCTGCTGTGGCAGAAACAGGTTTCTACCAGAGTTTTTACCCTGACTTATTAAGTGCAGCAAATTAATAGACAGACCGGCTCACTTTGAAAAATAGACTCAGAAGGGAGAACCATTTGTTAAGTATTCAGCTAGGATTTATGTAGGCATATGTTAAGTAGTCAAAACAGCTTTTATACGTCTATGTTTTTTATGACCGTTGTGTTCAAGCACATCAACTGTCATAATCTTATCTTGGCACACAGTCGTGCAGTTTTCATTTAAGTTGTTGCATGTTTTAAACAACACCTGGTTGTGCAGTTGTTTTACAGTGTCTGTCTTGTAAGGAGGACATTTTTTGTCCTCCGAAAGGTGGTGGCACCATACTAGTATTCTGGTTTTGCCACTTTAAACTGGTTTAAACGTCATGTCTGGCAGAAAGCTTTTCCCGGCAGAAATTAAACACTGTTCAATATGCAGTCAGTTTGCAGGAGACCATAGAGTTGTGTCAGAGGCAAGTTTAGATGACTGTATGAAAACAGACAAAGTGATGCAGTGACAACCAAATCTCACATAAATGTTCAGTGTCATGGAGCCAACATACAGGATGTAGTTTGATCCTTTCCTTAAGAATCCATGGATCAAGAAACGTTGAGGCTCGTCGGTGATATTCTTTCATTGGGTTTCCTTCAGTGCCTTATTGCTCCAGTTATCCACGACGGTTGATCATTTGGTGTACACAGTCCGTCATGGAGTTTCTCCAAGAATGAGTGCCATTTAAGCAAAAACTGTGTGTGTGTTGTTTATGTTGAATGATGTTGTATGGGTTTTCTCAGTTTTTACCCGTACAAGCGAATCTGTTGTGATGTGGTGTTCAAAGAAATAAGTGGAAATGATAGTAGTTGTATCAAATTGATTGTTGAACACTTGACACGCAACCCACCAGTCGACATAATATTTTGTCATACTATGAGCTGCTCCATTGATTGGTCAAAACGTGTATGTGACATTCACCATAATTGAGCCATGCACATTGGCTAAAGGACACGGTGAAGTCAAAACTGCAAGAACGTCACAGTATGGTACGATCACACCTGTAGAACTCACCTGTTTATACTTGGTAACAGTATGATGCTTATAAATGAAATAGTGAGAACAGTAGTCAAAGTCAAAAAAGTCCAAAAGTCAGTCTCAGAATATGAAAGATAGATAATAATTAAAGTAATAAGTAAACGAATTTAACTATATGTCCAAAATAAAGTATGAATTCGCATTTCGGGTGTTTTGAGTTCAGATGTTTTATGTTATATAGCGACACATAGCGAACAGCATTGCATAAAGTTGCATTTACTTGCACAACCATATCTATGGTTGGCTGCATGACACAGTGGTAGAACGCCGGTCTTTGACCGGCGAACTTTCCCTGTCCCACACTCGACCTGCAGCTGACGGGTGACCACCTATGTGGGTAAGCCGTCCGCTATAGGTCAGCCGACTAGGCCATCTCAGCCTGTCATCCTTTCGGGGTCGATAAATTGAGTAGTGACCAACTTTATCGGATGTGTGCTGGTCGCGCCATCTGGTGAGTATTCACGAGGCTGAGCCGGTGCGGTTATCAACTGCTATGCGCCGTGTGTGGCTGCACATTGGCCGGCTTAGCCCTCTGTATATAGTTAGTTGTGTTAGTGCCGCCCTGCGTGGCGGGTGTTGATGTTGATGTTGCGATTTGTCAGTGATTAATAAAGGCGCATATTATTATTGTACATGCAATGTTATATAACAACGTTCGCTAGCATTTGCCTTATAACGGACGACATCTGACCTCAAGAGTCTAGTTACATTACTCTGACAATTATTTTTCAAATTTTGTACATTAAATTTTTTCTCAATTTCAGAGGTCTCAAATTATAATCATAAGACATTCAAGTATCATGTCTATCTGTTGAAATGTCAACACTTGGTTTTCGCCCACATGTTGATAAAAACGGGTGTGCAGCAGTGTATAGTGTGAAATGTCTGATGTAGGTGAACTGCATGTTGTATGTGTTGATTACAATGCACTGCATATACGCTGCAGCTGCTGAACACATTGCTGATCCGCCAGCACACCGACGTGTCGTTTGCTATCCAGTCCAGCTTGCCACACCAGCTCCCCTAGCCACAGCTGTTGTCGAGCGCAAGGAACAAGGAGAACTTATGGTATTGACGTACGATGGTGACTCTCGGCAAATTAACTTGCCATATTTTTACAAACTGGTGAGTGTTGCTGAGTACTTTATGCCAACTCAGTTCTTACGGCTCGCCGTCAAGGTGCTTGAAACGTTCACAGCGCATTCAAAATTCAGTTGCAAGGATTGTATTACAGCAGCCATCACTATCCTCACGGGACACACTTCAGCAAATTCAGTGGCTTCCTGTCAAATAGCGGATACAGTTTAAGTTGACTTCCCTTACCTACAAAGTCTTACACACCGGTACTCCATCATATCTGTCTGAACGCCTCCATTCCTACGTTCCTTCTCGCACTTTGCGATCATCCTCCTCCGCCAACTTGCACGTCGCTCGCACTAATCTTTATTTTGGTTAACTCTCGTTTCATATTGCAGCTCGAACAGTGTGGAATTCTCTCCCTTCTACTCTTTGTTTGTCTCAAACCTTAAACTTTCCGAAAACATGTTAACCCTCTTACCCCTGAGTTCTCACAGCACTGAATCCCCAAACCCTAGAGTCCCAGTCACAACCGTTCGCCGACCCTGAGCTCCCGAGATAACAGCAAGTAAGTAACGCAAAATGCTCAGAAAATGACGCCGATATGTCGGCCTTACGGGGATATGGTTTATACTATATGGTTGAAACCTAAATATCGGCTTTACGGGTATTTGTAATAGACCATCAAGCCGGAGTTTAGGCCTTAGGGGAATAAATCAAAGACGAGCAAGCCGGTTTTCAGGCTTTATAGGGGAAGAGGCAGTGGCGGATAGAGGGGGTCCAGGAGGGCCATGCCCCCCCCCCCTACAAGCCCATGTCCGGTAGGCTGACGAGTTGCTCAAGGAGAAAGGACAAGCGCATAATGGTCAGTTCGCACAAAGAACTGAAAGTAGCCAATGCGTAAGGTAGTTTTGTAAATAGGCCTATAGGTATAGACCAGAAGTAGACCAGCAGTAGTTAGCAGTGACATATTATGATCGTTTACTTCCTGTCTCGCAGTCTGGTTATTTGGTTTTCATGGAAGTCTCATTTTGGATTGAGGCATGCAATATACTACGTATAGTACAATGTGATTTGAATGCACGAAAGTCTTAAAACTCAGAACTGTCACAAAAACAGCAGAAATACAAAATATATGAGAAAACACTAACGGTAACATTTTCTAACATACGGATGTAATTGGATAGCAACGCGACACAGTTCAATAGATATTAGTGAAAAGCATTCTTTTTATGAAGTTTTGTTTTAATGTTGCATTAACGCTTTGGGGAAGGGTGAGATTATGTGACTTATCGCGTAGGTTGTATCCAGTTTGCTTGCGAGGTGGGAGGTGTCTATGTAGTACATGGTCAGGGTTGTATTTAGCAGAATGAAAGATGGATTGGTCTAATTTATCTCTGAGTTCATCCAAGGTTTGGCATGTAGGTATTGTCAGCAAATTTGCATAGGTGCGTGAGGGGGCGTCAGCTGATCGATCTAATGTAAAACATGCACTTCAGAATTTCTGAAGTGCATGTTTTACATTAGATCGAT